>OEIU01000244.1_pt1 | contig 54545 bp, 52 predicted proteins | sample 1539221 | NCBI WGS metagenome assembly OEIU01 (sample SAMN03792071, study PRJEB22550) | activated sludge metagenome | feature: wastewater treatment plant; material: activated sludge; isolation source: Wastewater treatment plant of a petroleum refinery complex | place: Argentina: Zarate | collected... | reverse complement strand
CTCGGACAAGCGCGCGGCGATCACCGCGCCCGCGGAGCCGCCGCCCACCACGATGAAGTCGAAGCTGTTCGTAGACATATTGGTTCTTTCGCTGTCGGAAGACTCGAATGTGCAATGCTTCGGGCGGACGGGCAAGCCGCAGGTTGAGCGCCGACGAGCGGACGGCAACCGCCCCGGCGCGTCCTGCGCTGGTCGATGCGCCGGCCGCTGCGGTTCAGTGCGCCGCCCGTGGCGAAGGACTCGAAGCCGCCGAAGCCGGCCCACGCTGCGGTCGTGTTCCGGGCGCGAGGCCGGATGGCGATCTCGATTGCCGCTGGCGGACGGGTTGCTCGTCTATCGCACCGGCTCGAACTCGCCCGGCCGCCACTCCTTGGTGAAGAACGGCTCGAGCGGCCCGTACAGCCGCAGGATCGCGAACCAGCCTTTACTGGGCATGGTCTGGATCCAATTGCCGCGCTTCACGCCGTCCGGCTGCTTCGGGCCAATATACACAGTCGTCGAGCCGTCGGCGTTGGCCTCGGCCGCGGGCGACGGATAGCTTTGGCTGCCGGCGCGCGGGTAGTTCTGCGGCGTGGCGAGCATCGAGCGCGTCTGGTTGTCGTACAGCGTCAGCGACCAGAAGTTGTGGTACGGGATGCCCTTGGGCAAGGTCAGCCGGTACGTCTTGCCGCCGTCGAAGAACTGCTTGTTCGCATCCTGCATCGCCAGCAGGTACTGCGAGCCGACGCCGGGCAGGCGCATCGCCATCGCCGGCGTGATGCCGGTGATGCCGTAGAAGAAGGCGCTGCGCGCATCGAGCTGGCGGTAGCCGGTCGCAGGGTAGGGCTTGGCGCCTTCGCGCGTGATTTGCGGGATCGGCGTCTCGAACTCGTAGCCGCTCTGGAACAGGAAGTTGGTCCAGGCCGAGTTGGGGTAGTAGTACCAGGACGGATCGCGCGGCGCCATCAGCAGCGTGCGCGACGCCGCGTTGCCAACCGCAACCGCCTCGCCGAGGATCTTCTTCATCCGCGCATCGGGCGCGAAGGGCTTGCCCTTGACGATGCCGATCGCCGCCAGCGGCCCCATCAGCTCGGGGTCGAGCGCGGTGGCCGGCTCGCGCTGGACGAGGTCGTTCAGCAACGCATAGAAGCTGTCGTCGTTCGGCGGCACGGTGTTCATCACCAGGCCGCTGCCTTCGTGGAACACCGTCGCCGGCGGCAACTCGATGCGCGACAGCTTTGCCTTGCCGTCCAGGAACTGCGCGATGCTCGTCCCCTCGCCGCCGGCGTCGTACGGATAGATCTTCGTGAACTTGCGGATCGCGTCGACCGCGGGCTGCGGGTCGTTGTTCTCGAGGAACATGCGGCCGAGGATCAGCACCTTGTTCGTTCGCGCGTGGGCCACGTAGAACCCGCCCTCGGGCACCGGGCCTGTGTAGCCCGGCGGCAGGATCAGGTACTTGCCGCCTTCGCCGCGGTCGGGGCCGGGCACGCCGAAGTCGATGACCCAGCGCCACCAGGCGTCGTCCAGCGTACCGAGCGCCTTCGGCGGCGTCTCGAGCACCATCGGCCCCTTGCTCAGGTCGAGCGTGCCGACGAAGTAGACGGTGTCGGCATTCGCGGTGAGAAAGAGCGACTTCGCGTCCATCAGCTTCGAGAAGACGAGGAGCTCGTTGTCCTTCACGCCGGCCGCGAGGAAGCCCTGGCGGATGGCCTCGAAGTTCACGCCCTGCATGGTGTTGACGAAGGCGTCGTAGGCGTGCGTGAAGTCGATCTGGTCGTAGACCTTGGCGGCGGTGGCCGCGCTCGGCATGCCGTCCTTGAAATCCAGCGTTCCGATCCGCGAAGGGACGCTGTCGGGCGTGGTGATGGAGGCCGGCTGGGCCGTCGCCGCAGGGGGGGCGGCCAGAAGTACGCCGCTCACGGCGAAGGCGAGCGCCGCGACGGTGCGTCGGGAAGCAACGGGGGATTTCATTTCGTTCGACTCCTCGAGAGGGGATGTGACCAGGGTTGAATTCGAGCCAGGGCCGCGATGTGTCTTGCGTGCGGGCCGCCCGCTACTTCGGGAACATGAACTGCACCTGCACGCGCAACTGCCAATTCGCCGCGTCGTCGGGCCGCACGACGTTGTAGTAGGCCGAAAGCTGCGTGTTCACCGGCAGCTTGCCGAGGTGGAAGATCTTGCCGATGCCGCCGCCCAGCGGCACCGTCCATTTCTCGCCGTCGGCCTGCCAGTTGACGGTGGCGATCGGCGCGCTCGTCAGGTAGAAGCCTTGTGGAAAGTTGTAGTTCAGGAACGGCTGCACGAGGCCGTTGTTGTAGTTGCCGCCCTGGCCGCTGCCCGACAGCGACCAGATGTTGTTGACGAGCACGCCGTAGACCCACGGGCTGCCATGCTCGAGATGCAGCACGACGAAGGAGGGCCCCAGCCCCCAGTTCTTGTTGCCGAGTTCGTCGTCCGTGTTCGTCGGCAGTTGCGCCACCGCGCCCGCGCCCCAGATCCACTTGCCCGGCTGCGCGGGCGACAAAAACGCGGTGAACTGGATGTCACCCAGGCCGTTGACGCGCTCCGTGCTCGGGCTGAACGCCGGCATCGAGACGATCGGGATGATGGTGCGGGTGATGATGTTCCACTCGCTGCTGATCGAGATCGGGATCACCGGCTGGATGTTCAGGATGTTCTGTGTCCCGGAAAGCGGCCCGACGTTGAAGTTGGTGTTGTTCTGGAACGGCACGCTGATCAGGTTGCCGACCGGGTTCTGCGCCAGCTTGGCGAGTTCCTCGGCCGACAGCTCGGCATGCGCCGCCGCGCCCGACAGCGTCAGCGCCGCAGCACCGCAGGCGGCCAGGAGGGTGGAGGGCGGGTTTCCGTGCATCGAGATCGGCTCCCTGTGAATGAGTTCGGCGCAGATCATGTCGCCGGCCGTGTTGCCGGCCGTTGGCCCGGTGCGTTGAACGGGCCCGTAACGGCCTCTGGCCTGTCGGCGTTGTGCAACGTGCGACCGCTTCTCGGCACGCGGCGCGCCGATGCGCATGGACCTGTTGCAGGCTTCCATAGGCTAATCTCGCCGCCTCATGGCGACAAACCATATTGCGCCTCGCGATGTGTCGCGTAAGCGGGCCGGCGCGCCGCGCCAACGCGCTGACGCACCGTTGATTTCGGTGGACGCGATCGCCGGCGTTCCCGAGTTCGTGCGCGGCGCGTTCGGTGAGCGGGTGCTCAGGCAGGCGCAGCAGGCGGCGATGCTCGACCTCGAACTCATCGCCGACAGCGCTTGCTTCGTTCCGCAGTGGAGCATGGTTTGCTTTCCCCAGACCGCCGCGCAAGCCGGCGGCCAGCAGCGCGGCAGAGGCCGCGAGGACATGCGTCGCGACGTTGCGTCGGGCCAGGGTCGGCGGATTCATGCATCGCCCTTGCTTGTGAGGGGTTGTCAACTCGGGGCGTGCTCGCAACGCGGGCGCTGGGGTCGGCGCTCTGGTACCGGCGGTAAGCGTCGCAGTCGCGCAGGCAGCCAGGTTGCGGCCGCGCGTCCAACGATGCTTCGAGGCGGCCTGCTTGCGCGCCCTTATTCCGCACGGGTTATCGGGCAGGCCGCCCACAGCGTCGGAGGGTCGATCCAACGCGCCGCCGGTCTCCTTACTGTCGGGCGCGCTGCGTGCCGTAGAGCACCTCGCGTTCGGCCGGCGTCAGTTGCTCGGGGCCGACCTTGACGGTCAGCTTGTCGATCTTGCCGGTGAAGGGGAACGGCACCCGATAGTCCTTCTCGTCGACCGACGTCCCGGTATCGACGCCGACGTTGAAGGTCTCGACCCAGCCGATGCCCACCGGCAGGCTGTGCGCCATGTTGCGCGTGTCGACTGCCTTGCCGTCGACCAGCAGCGTGCCGGTGCCGCCCTTGCCCATGCCGGGGCCGGCGTACTTCCAGTCGAACGCAAGCGTGTGCTTGCCCGGGGCCAGCGCTTCCTGGCCCTTCCACTTCACGTACTCGGCCTGCAGCAGGTTCCAGGTGAAGACCGGCTTGCCCTCGAGCAGGTAGAAGCCATAGCCGTTGAAGCGGCCGCCGTCGGTGACGAGCATGCCTTCGGCGCCGCCCTGCGGCACCTCAATCTCGGCCGTGATGGTGTAGGACTTGTTCATCAGGTTCGGCGCTCCGGCCACGCCGGGGAACGGCACATCGCTGATCGGCCCGGTGTAGGTGAAGGTGTCGCGGCCCATCGTGTAGCTCGGTTTGACGCCGAGGAAGCGCGGCAGCGCGGTGTCGGCGAGCGGGAACACGCGGTACTTCGACGCCTCGAGCGTGAACAACTGCTGCATGTCACGCAGCTTGTCGGGCATCTTCGCCGCCAGATCGTCGGCCTGCGTCCAGTCTTTCTTCAGGTCGTAGAGCTGCCACTTGAAGGCGTTCATCACGTCCGCCGCCTGCGGCTTGAGCGAGACGTCCCACGGCGGCGTGAGCGGCGCTGCCGAGGCGATCCAGCCGTCGGCGTAGATCGCGCGCGAGCCGAACATCTCGAAGTACTGCGTCTTGCGCTGGCCCGGCGCTTTCGCGTCGGCCCAGGTGTAGGCCATGCTGATGCCTTCGATCGGCCGCTGCGCGACGCCGTTGACCGTCACCGGTTGCGGCAGCCCGGCCGCCTCGAGGATGGTCGGGACGATGTCGATCACGTGGTGGAACTGGTTGCGGATGCCGCCGGCGTCCTTGATGCGCGCCGGCCAGGACATGACCATGCCGTTGCGCGTGCCGCCGAAATGCGAGGCGACCTCCTTCGTCCACGGATACGGCGTGTCGAAGGTCCAGGCCCAGCCGACGCTGTAATGCGGGTAGGTCTGGTCGCTGCCCCAGGCGTCGTAGAACTTCAGGTTCTGCTCGACCGTCGGGTGGATGCCGTTCAGCACGGCGAACTCGCTGTACAGGCCGTTGAGCGTGCCCTCGGGGCTGGCGCCGTTGTCGCCCGAGATGAAGATGACGAGCGTGTTGTCGAGCTTGCCGGCATCCTCGACCGCCTGGATCACGCGGCCGATCTCGTGGTCGGTGTAGGCGAGGTAGGCGGCATAGACGTCGGCCTGGCGGACGAACAGCTTCTTCGCATCGGCCGACAGCGACTCCCACTTCGGGATCGTATCCGGCCAAGGCGTCAGCTTCGCGTCGGACGGAATCACGCCGAGCTTCTTCTGGTTCTCGTAGATCTGCTGGCGCACCGCCTGGTAGCCCTTGTCGAACAGGTGCATGCCGCTGATTCTCTTGATCCACTCGGGCGTCGGATGGTGCGGTGCATGCGTTGCGCCGGGGGCGTAATAGATCATGAACGGCCTGTCCGGCTGCAGGTCGTTGAGCGTGCGGATGCGCTGCACTGCTTCGTCGGCCATCGCGGTGATCAGGTTCCAGCCGGGCTTGCCCAGATAGGGCTGGATCGGCGTGGTGTTGCGAAACAGGTTGTTCGGCTGCCACTGGCTGGTGTCGTCGCCGATGAAGCCGTAGAAGTAGTCGAAGCCCTTGATCGGGCCGGTGGGCCAGTCGGTGAAGGGCCCGGCCTGGCTCGCCACCCATTGCGGCGTGTTGTGGTCCTTGCCGAACCAGGAGGTGTCGTAGCCGTTCAGACGCATGATCTCGCCGATGGCGACGGTGTCGCGCTTGATCACGCTGTCGTAGCCGGGGTAGCCGGTCGCCTGGTCGACGACGACGCCGGTGCTTACCGAGTGGTGGTTGCGCCCGGTCAGCAGCGCGGCGCGCGTCGGCGAGCACAGCGCGGTGGTGTGAAACGCGGTATAGCGCAGGCCGGTCTTGGCGAGCCGGTCCAGCGTCGGCGTCGGGATCACGCCGCCGAAGGTCGACGGTGCGGCGAAGCCTTCGTCGTCGATCATGATCAGCAGCACGTTGGGCGCACCCTTGGGCGGCGTCACCAACGCGGGCCAGGACGGCGTCGATTGCGCCGCGTTGGTTCGGATGTCGCCGGCGAAAGGCGCCGGCGCGGCCGGCAGGTATCGCCCGTCGACCGGCGCGGTATAGCCGGGCGAGCCCGGTGCGGCGGGCGCCTGCTGCGCGAGCGCCGCGGCGCCGAGCAGGCCCGCGCCGATAGCCAGCGCAGCGGTGACAAATCGTTTCATGCGGTTCCTCCGGTTGATTTTGATCGATGGTCGTCGCGCCTTCTGCGATCGGGTCCGGCGGCCGCGCGACCGGATCATCACAGTAGCCTAAACTCGCCGCGACATGGTAGCAAACCACTTTGCGCCACGCGATGGAGCGTCGCAACGCGCTGACGCGCCGATGATCTCGGTCGCCGCGCTGACGGGTATTCCCGAGTTCGTGCGCAGCGCGTTCGGCGAACCCGTGCTCAGGACGGCGAATCGGGCGGCGCGGCTCGATATCGAGGTCGTCGAGCGCAGCGACTGCTTCGTGCCGCAGCGAACGATGACCGCGTTTGTCGATGCGGTGGCCCGTGCGTCCGGCGCGGAGCACTTCGGCCTCGAGCTCGCGCCTTACCTCTCGCTCGAGCACTACGGCATATGGGGCGAATATCTGCTTGGCGCGTCGACGCTCGGCGCCGCCGTCGGGCGCGCGGCGGCGACGATGGACTTTCATGCCCGCGGCGACGCGATGTCGCTCGACGTGGCCGATGGCCGCGCGCGCATCGGATACGCCAGCGCCGCCCGCGGGTTGGATGGCTATGCGCATGTGGCATGGGGCACGATAGGCGTGGTCCTGAGCCTGTGCAGGTCGTACCTGCCCGCGGCCTGGCGGCCGCAGTGCATCGAAGTCGATCTCGAGGCGCCCGGCCCGCGCGAGCTGGCCGAAGACTTGTTCGAGTGCCCCGTGGTCTTCGGCGCACCGGGGCTTGCGGTATGGCTGCGCAGCACGGAACTGTCCGCAGCGGCCCGCAGAGCGACCCGTCCCTTGCCGACCTTCGGCGACCTGGCGCGCGCGCGCAGCGAACTGCATCGCATCCGGGGACTGCAGGGCTTCGTCGCCAACCAGGTCTGGGCCCAGGTCGTCGCCGGCAGGGTGTCGATAGACAGCACCGCGCGCTCGCTCGATATCAGCGTGCGCACGCTGCAACGGGAACTCCGCCGCGAAGGCGTCGAATTCCGTACCCTGGTCAACACCCTGCGCGGGCGGCGCGCCGCGGAGCTGCTGCGGCAGACGGATGCATCGGTGACGCAGATCTCGATGGCCCTGGGCTACGCCGCGCCCGCGCACTTTGCGCGCGCGTTCCGCAAGGTGATGGGCATCGGCCCCGGCGAGTTCAGGCGCGCAGCCTGCCCGGGCGGGGGACCGCTCCCTGAACCGCCGGTGGATTGATCGGCCGACGCAGGGTCCGGCGGCCGGCGTTGCGCCCGGCCTCGCACGATATCCCACCGAGACACCCCACCGAGACACCCCACTGCGACATGCCGCCGCGGCGGCCTGCCGTCCCCGCTCGCGTCCGGGCTTGCGCGGCACCCGGCCGGGCGCCATACCGGCATCGCGCATGGCAGGGCGCTCCCGGCGCTACTGCAACGTCCCCTTCAACGCGGGAGGCGTGGGCAGCGCCATCACTTCGATGCCCTCTTCGGCCATCGCCTGCGCCTCGCTCGGCGACGCCTGGCCGCGGATGCCGCGCGCCGGCACCTCGCCGTAGTGGATGCGGCGCGCCTCTTCGGGGAAGCGCTCGCCGACATCCTCGGTATTGGCCATCACCTTGCGCACCGCGCGCAGCCACTTGGCCTGCGGATCGTCGGGCGCGGGCAGCGCGAGCGTCGTCTCGATCGGTTTGGACGACGACGAGCGGCTCAGGCGCGGCGCGCTCGGCAGGCGCTGCACGTCCGCGTCGCCGCACATCGGGCAGGCGAGAAGTCCGCGCTCGCGTTGTGTCGCGAGATCGTCGTTGGACGCGAACCAGCCTTCGAAGCGATGGCCCTGCGCGCAGCGCAGATCGAGAACCTTCATGGCCGCATTATCGACGCCCGCACCTGATCCGCACTCCCCCAGTCGAGCGGCCAGCGTCCGGCACGCCAGCGCGCGAGCCAGAGCAGGCCGACGAGGGTCTTGGCGTCGGTCAGTTCGCCGCGTGCGGCGAGGGCATGGAGTTCGTCCTCGCTGGCGGTGACGACTTCGACGAACTCGCCGGCGTCCAGATGCTGCGCGCCCGGCGTGAGGCCGCGCGCGAACCAGACCTCGATCGCCTCGGTCGAGTAGGCGATCGCGTTGTGCATGACGCCCGCGCAGGCCCACTCGCGCGCCTGGTAGCCGGTTTCCTCGGCCAGTTCGCGCACCGCGCATTCGAACGGCGGCTCGCCGGCATCGAGCTTGCCGGCCGGGAACTCCAGCATCGCGCGCCCCATCGGGTAGCGGTACTGGCGCTCGGCGACGAGCCGCCCGTCGTCGAGCAGCGCAACGACCATCACCGCGCCGGGGTGGACGATGTACTCGCGCGCCGAGGTCGAGCCGTCAGGCAGCCGCACTTCGTCGCAGCGGGCGTCGAGAAAGCGGCCCCGATAGACCTGGCGGCCCGAGATGCCGATTTCGCGCAGTTGCGGATCGGCGTGCGGATCGAGCGGCGCGATGGTCGGCGAGGCCGTCATGGGGTCGCGCTCGACGGCGTCCGGCCGGCGCGGCAGCGGATCGCGGCGGCCGGATGCGGCCTCACGTCGCGAGGGCGCGCACGATCGCCTGCGTGCACAGCGCCATCAGGCCGCCCGGCAGGATGCCGAACAGCACGATCGCCGCGCCGTTGAGCGAGAGCAGCGCGCGCACGTCGGTTGCGGCGACGATCGGCGCGCTGTCCGCCGGCTCGTCGAAATACATCACCTTGACGATGCGGATGTAATAGAAGGCGCCGACGAGCGACATCAGCACCGCGAAGACGGCGAGCGCGATATAGCCCGGCTGATTCGTCGTCACGATCGACTGCAGCACCGCGAGCTTGGCGTAGAAGCCGACCGTCGGCGGAACGCCGGCGAGCGAGAACATGAAGAGCGACATCACGCCGGCGAACCACGGGCTGCGGCGCGACAGCCCCTTGAAATCGTCGATCCGGTCGGCCTCGAAGCCGCGCCGCGACAGCAGCAGGATGGTCGCGAAAGCGCCGAGCGTCGTGAAGACGTAGACGACGACGTAGAACAGCGCCGAGCTGTAGCCGTTGGCGGCCGAGTAGGTATTGCCCTCGATCACGGTCGGCGTGAAGCCGAGCAGCATGAAGCCCATGTGCGCGATCGCCGAATAGGCGAGCATGCGCTTGATATTGGTCTGCGCGATCGCGGCGATATTGCCGAGCGCCATCGACCCGATCGAGACGACGATCAGCATCTGCTGCCAGTCGACCGCGAGGCCCGACATGCCCTCGACGAGCAGCCGGAACGTGATCGCGAAGGCGGCGAACTCCGGCGCGCAGCCGATGAGCAGCGTGACCGGCGTCGGCGCGCCGTCGTAGACATCGGGCACCCACATGTGAAACGGCACCGCGCTGAGCTTGAAGGCGAGCCCGGCGACGATGAAGACGAGTCCGAAGGCGAGCACCGTCTTGTTGATCTGGCCGGTCGCGATCGCCTTGAAGACCTCGGGGATGTCGAGCGAGCCGGTCGCGCCGTACATCATCGACAGCCCGTAGAGCAGGAAGCCGCTCGCGAGCGCGCCGAGGACGAAGAACTTCATCGCCGCCTCGGTCGCCGGCGGATGGTCGCGGCGCAGCGCGACGAGCGCGTACAGCGAGAGCGACATCAGCTCGAGGCCGAGGTAGATGACGAGGAAGTTGTTCGCCGACAGCATCACGAGGATGCCGAGCAGCGAAAACATCGCGAGGCTGAAGAACTCGCCGTTGAGCATCTCGCGCTGCGCGGCGTGCGCGCGCGAATAGACGAGCACCGCGATCACCGCGATGCAGGCGAAGAAGCCGAGCAGGTGGCCGAGCGGATCGGAGACGACCATCCGGTCCATCGCGTAGACGGTCAGGCCGGCGCTGAAGTCCGCGAAATGCATCGCGGCGACGACGGCGAGCGACAGCTGCGTGACCCAGTAGGTCGGCCTGCGCATCGGGTCACGCACGAACAGGTCGATCAGCGTGACGACGCACGCCATCGTCAGCAGGGCGATCTCGGGGTAGATGGAAAGCCAGTTCATGTCTCGGCAGACCCTGTTCAATTCAGCTTGGACACGGACACGTGACGCAGCAGCTCGGCGACCGATGGCCCCATCACGTCGGTGAACGGCTTCGGATACACCCCCATCCAGAGCACGGCCGCGGCGAGCAGGCCGAGGACGAGGATCTCGCGCGCGCTGATGTCCTTCAGCGCGCGGACCTCGTCGTTCGCGATCGCGCCGTACCAGACGCGCTTGACCATCCACAGCGTATAGGCCGCGCCGAGGAAGAGCGCGAACGCGGCGAGCAGGCCGACCCAGAAGTCGAACCGCACCGAGGCGAGGATCACCATCCACTCGCCGACGAAGCCCGACGTGCCGGGCAGGCCGACGTTGGCCATCGCGAAGAAGACGACGAAGGCGGTGAAGGTCGGCATCGTATTGATGACGCCGCCGAAGCGCGCGATCTCGTGCGTGTGCATGCGGTCATAGAGCACGCCGATGCACAGGAACATCGCCGCCGAGATGAAGCCGTGCGAGATCATCTGCACGAGGCCGCCGGCGATGCCGAGGTCGTTGAAGATGAAGAAGCCGAGCGTGACGAAGCCCATGTGCGCGATGCTCGAGTAGGCGATCAGCACCTTCATGTCCTTCTGCACGATCGCGACGTAGCCGATGTAGATGACGGCGATCAGCGAGAAGGTGATGACGAGCCACGCCCACTCGTGCGACGCATCGGGCGCGATCGGCAGCGAGAAGCGCACGAAGCCGTAGGCGCCGAGCTTGAGCATCACCGCAGCCAGCACCGCCGAGCCGCCGGTCGGCGCCTCGGGGTGGACGAGCGGCAGCCAGGTGTGCACCGGCCACATCGGCACCTTGACCGAGAACGCGGCGAAGAAGCCGAAGAACAGCAGCGTCTGCGCCGTCATCGGCAACGGCAGCTTCTGCCAGGTGAGGATGTCGAAACTGCCGCCCGACCTGTAGTACAGGTAGAGCATCGCGATCAGCATCAGCAGCGATCCGGCGAACGTATAGAGGAAGAACTTGAACGCGGCGAAGATGCGATTCGGCCCGCCCCAGATGCCGACGATGACGTACATCGGGATCAGCGTCGCCTCGAAGAAGATGTAGAAGAGCATGCCGTCGAGCGCCGTGAAGACGCCGATCATCAGGCCCGACAGGATCAGGAACGAAGCCATGTACTGGGCCACGCGGTCGGTGATCGACTCCCAGCCGGCGATCACGATGACGAGCGTGATGAACGACGTGAGCAGCACGAACCAGACCGACAGGCCGTCCACGCCGAGGTGGTAGCGCATGTTCAGGCGCTCGATCCAGGCGAAGTTCTCCTCGAACTGCATCGCCGCGCTCGTCGCATCGAACCCGGTGATGAGCGGCAGCGTGATGACGAAGCCGGCGAGCGCCGCGGCGAGCGCGAGCCAGCGGACGGCCTGCGCCTGCGCGTCCCTGCCGAGCGCGAACATCAGCGTTCCCGACGCGATCGGCACCCAGATGGCCAGACTCAACAAACCCATGTTCTAGTTCTCCGTATCCTCGGTGCGGGCAACCCTTGCTGGCGGCGCCATCAGCGCGCCAGCAGGACGCCGAGGTAGGGCCACAACTGCCAGGTCATCAACCCGACCACACCCAGGATCATGACGAGCGCGTACCAGTAGAGGTAGCCCGACTGCACGCGGCGCACGACACCAGCGACGGCGCCGACGGTGCGCGCCGAGCCGTTCACGATCAGACCGTCGATCAGGGCCGCGTCCCCGCCGCGCCACAGCACGCGGCCGAGCAGGCGCGAGCCGCCGGCGATGACGTTCTCGTTGAACCAGTCGGCGTAGTACTTGTTGTCGAGCACGCGGTTGATGAAGACGAGGCGCGACTTGATCGCAGCCGGAATGTCGGGCCGCGCGATGTAGCACAGCCAGGCGGTCGCGAAGCCGGCCAGCGCGAGCCAGAAAGGCAGCGTCGTCACGCTGTGCAGCGCCATCGCGAGCGGGCCGTGGAACTCCTCGCCGAGTTCGTGCATCGCGCCGTGGCGGGCGGCGTCGACGAAGATCGAATCGGCGAAGAAGCCGCCGTACAGCATCGGGCCGATCGTGAAGTAGCCGACCACGACCGACGGTATCGCCAGCAGCACGAGCGGCAGCGTCACGACCCAGGGCGACTCGTGCGGCGCGTGGCCGTGCCCGCGATCATGGTCGTCGGCGGCCGGGTACGGCTTGTGATGGAAATTCTCCTTGCCGTGGAAGACGAGGAAATAGACGCGGAAGGAGTAGAGCGCGGTCACGAACACGCTCGCGATGACGGCGAAATAGGCGTAGCCCGAGCCGGCGATCTTGCTGAGTGCGACCGCCTCGATGATCGTGTCCTTCGAGTAGAAGCCCGAGAAAAACGGCGTCGCGACGAGCGCGAGCGTTGCGAGCAGGAACGTGATCCAGGTGATCGGCATGTACCTGCGCAGGCCGCCCATGTTGCGGATGTCCTGGTCGTGGTGCATGCCGATGATCACCGAGCCGGCGGCGAGGAACAGCAGCGCCTTGAAGAACGCGTGCGTCATCAGATGGAAGATCGCGATCCCGTAGGCCGAGCAGCCCAGCGCCACCGTCATGTAGCCGAGCTGCGACAGCGTCGAATAGGCGACCACCCGCTTGATGTCGTTCTGGACGATGCCGAGGAACCCCATGAAGAGCGCGGTGATCGCGCCGATCGTGATCACGAAGCCGAGCGCCGTGTCGGACAGCTCGAACAGCGGAGACATCCGCGCGACCATGAAGATGCCGGCGGTCACCATCGTCGCGGCGTGGATCAGCGCCGAGATCGGGGTCGGGCCCTCCATCGAGTCGGGCAGCCAAACGTGCAGCGGTACCTGCGCGCTCTTGCCCATCGCACCGACGAACAGGCAGATGCATGTCACGGTGATCAGCATCCACGGCTCGCCGCCGAACGGGTTGGCGAAGGGCAGCGCGGCCAGCGCCTGACCCTTGGCGAAGGTCGCACCGTACTCGAGCGTGCCGGCGTAGGCGGCGATCAGGCCGATGCCGAGGATGAAGCCGAAGTCGCCGACCCGGTTGACGATGAAAGCCTTCATGTTGGCGAAGATCGCGCTCGGCTTGGCGTAGTAGTAGCCGATCAGCAGGTACGAGACGAGGCCCACCGCTTCCCAGCCGAAGAAGAGCTGCATGAAGTTGTTGCTCATCACGAGCATCAACATGCTGAAGGTGAACAGCGAGATGTAGCTGAAGAAGCGCTGGTAGCCGCCGGGCGAGGTCTCGTCGTCGGCCATGTAGCCGATGGTGTAGATGTGCACCATCAGCGAGACGAAGGTGACGACGACCATCATCATCGCCGACAGGCCATCGATCAGGAAGCCGACCTCCATCTTCAAGCCGCCGATATTCATCCACTCGTAGACGGTCGCGTTGAAGCGCGCGCCGTCGAGCACGTCGAGCAGCACGAGCACCGAGAGCACGAACGAGATCAGCACGCCGAGCGTCGTCACCCGGTGCGAGTTGACACGGCCGATGCGCCGGCCGGTCATGCCGGCGACGATGGCGCCGGCGAGCGGCGCGAGCGCGATGACGAGCAGGGTGGATTGCGAGATCTGGGCGCTCATCGGTTCAGCCCTTGAGTTCGTCGAGGTCCTCGACGTTGATCGTGCTTCGGTTGCGGAACAGCACGACGAGGATCGCAAGCCCGATCGCGGCCTCCGCCGCGGCGACGGTGAGGATGAAGAAGACGAACACCTGCCCGTCCATCTGGCCGAGGAAGTGCGAGAACGCGATGAAGTTGGTATTGACGGCGAGCAGCATCAGCTCGATCGCCATCAGCAGCACGATCAGGTTCTTGCGGTTCAGGAAGATGCCGATCACCGACAGCGCGAACAGCACCGCGCCGAGCGCCAGGTAGTGCCCGAGGGTGACGGGGCCGAGCGCCGTCATGGCTGTGCTCCGGCGGCCGGCGCGGACGGCGCCTCGATCGTCGGCTCGACGCTCACGATGCGCAGCCGTTCGGCCTTCTTCGCCAGGACCTGCTGGGCCGGCACCTGCGACTTGGCGTCCTTGCGGCCGCGCAGCGTCAGCGCGATCGCGGCGATGATCGCGACCAGCAGCAGCACCGACGCAACCTCGAGCGGATAGATGTAGTGCGTATACATCTCGATGCCGAGCAGCTTGGTATTGCCGAGTTCGATCGCCTGCGCGCTCGCCGCCGGCGCCTCGGCCAGATCGAAGCCGACGAGCAGCACCGCCGACATCTCCAGCGCGATGACGACGCCGACGAACGCCGCGAGCGGGAAATGCCGCCAGAAACCGACGCGCATCGAATCGAGGTTGATATCGAGCATCATGACGACGAACAGGAACAGCACCATCACCGCGCCGACATAGACGAGCACGAGGGTGATGGCGAGGAATTCGGCCTTCAGCAGCATCCAAACGCAGGCGGCGCTGAAGAAGGCAAGGACGAGAAAGAGCACGGCATGCACCGTGCTGCGCGCGGTGATGACGCGAAATGCCGCGAACAGCAAAACGGCCGAGAAGGCGTAGAAGAGTGCGGTGATGGTCGTCATGTCGTGCTTGCGCGTCTCGCCCGAGTCGCTGCGGCCAGGGGCCGCAGGGCCTCAGCGGTATTTCGCGTCGGCCTCCCGGTTCGCGGCGATCTCTCGCTCGTAGCGGTCGCCGACGGCGAGCAGCATGTCCTTCGTGTAGTACAGGTCGCCGCGCTTCTCGCCGTGGTACTCGAAGATGTGGCTTTCGACGATCGAGTCGGTCGGGCAGCTTTCCTCGCAGAAGCCGCAGAAGATGCACTTCGCGAGGTCGATGTCGTAGCGCGTCGTGCGCCGCGTGCCGTCGGCGCGCTGATCGGATTCGATCGTGATCGCCAATGCCGGGCAGATCGCCTCGCACAGCTTGCAGGCGATGCAGCGCTCCTCGCCGTTTTCGTAGCGGCGCAGCGCGTGCAGGCCGCGAAAGCGAGGGCTGAGCGGCGTCTTCTCCTCGGGAAACTGCACCGTGATGTGCGGCGACAGGAAGTGCCTCCCGGTGACGGCCAGGCCCTTGAAGAGCTCGGCGAGCATCAGGCTGGACAATACGTTCTTGATCGATGCGGCGGCAGACATGGGCAGGCTCACTTCCAGATGTTCCACGGCGACTGCATCCACAGCCCGACGAAGACCAGCCAGATCAGCGTGATCGGGATGAAGACCTTCCAGCCCAGGCGCATGATCTGGTCGTAGCGAAAGCGCGGGAAGGTCGAGCGGATCCAGAGAAACATCGTGACGACGACGAAGGTCTTGATGCCGAGCCAGATCCAGCCCGGAATCCAGTTGAAGACCGCGCTGTCGATCGGCGACAGCCAGCCGCCGAGGAAGAGCGTCACCGCGATGATCGAGACGAGGATCATGTTGGCGTACTCGGCGAGGAAGAACATCGCGAACGCCATGCCGGAGTACTCGATCATGTGGCCGGCGACGATCTCGGATTCGCCCTCGACGACATCGAACGGATGACGGTTCGTCTCGGCCAGACCCGAGATGAAATAGACGAGGAAGATCGGCAGCAGCGGCAGCCAGTTCCAGGACAGGAAGTTGATCCCCATGTCGGCGAAGAAGCCGCGGTCCTGGCCGAGCACGATCTCGGTCATGTTCAAGGTGCCGCTGACCATCACGACGACGACCAGCGCGAAGCCCATCGCGATCTCGTAGCTCACCATCTGCGCGGCAGCGCGCAGCGCGCCGATGAAGGCATATTTCGAGTTCGAGGCCCAGCCGGCGATGATGACGCCGTAGACCTCGATCGACGTCACCGCCAGCAGCAGCAGCAGCCCGGCGTTGACGTTTGCGAGGGCGACTTCGGGCCCGAACGGGATCACGACCCAGGCGACGAGCGCCGGCATGATCGTCATCACCGGCCCGAGCAGGAACAGCGGCCGGTTCGCCGCCGACGGCAGGATGATCTCCTTGAAGATCAGCTTCACGGCGTCGGCGATCGGCGTCAGCAGCCCGTAGGGGCCGACGCGGTTCGGGCCGGGGCGGATCTGCGTCCAGCCTATGCCCTTGCGTTCCCACAGCGTGAGGTAGGCGACGCAGACCATCAGCGGCGCGACGAGGACGATGATCTTGATCAGCGCCCACACCGGGTCCCACCAGCCGCCGAGAAGCGAGCTGCCGTATGTCGTGAAGGAATCGATCATGCTCGGGCCTTCTCGATCCGGATCGTGCCGAACATCGCGCCCAGGCCCGCCGTGCCCGGATGGCCGGCGGCGACGCGCAGCGCATTCGGGGCCAGCGTCGGATCGAGTTGCGCGGGCAACTCGGCGCTCGCCTCACCCTGCGAGACGCGCACCCGGTCGCCGCGCTGCAGGCCGAGTTGCTCCCAGAGCGCGGTCGGCACGCCGACGACGGGTGCGAGCGCATCGCGCGTCGCCTGCAGCGGCGGCGACCGGCGCACGAGCGGGTCGCCGGCGTAGATCGGCACGTCGGCGATCCGCTCCAGCCCATCGCCGGTCTGCGCCGCCATGGCCGCGATCGGCGCGGCACGGTTGTCGAGCCGGTCAGCGATCTCGCCGTCGCCGAGCACCGCAGCGCGCACCTCTTCGCTCGTCTGGTAGTCGAAGCCGTCGATCTCGAGCAGGTTGCCGAGCACGCGCAGCACCTTCCAGCCGGGACGCGTTTCGCCGAGCGGCTTGACGACGCCGAGGATGCCCTGCACCCTGCCCTCGGCGTTGACGAAGGTGCCCGAGGTCTCGGTGAATGGCGCGATCGGCAGCATGACGTTGGCGATCTCGGCGGCCGCCGAGCGAAACGACGTGAAGGCGACGACCAGGCCGGCGCCCGCCACCGCGGCGGCCGCGGCGCGGGCATCGGCGGCATCGAGCGCGGGTTCGACGTCGAACAGCAGCATCGCCTGCAGCCCGCCCTGCGCGCCGAGCATGCGCCCGGCATCGAGCCCGCCGGCGCGCGGCAGCGCGCCGGCGAGCTGCGCGCCGACACCGTTGCCGGCGTCGCCGAGGTAGCCGACACGCGCGCCGGTCTGCTCGCCGAGCCAGTTCGCAAGCGCGAGCAGCGTCGAAGCCTGCGGATGCTGCGCGGCGGCATTGCCGAGCAGGACCGCCTTGCGCTCGCCCGACAGCAGGCCGTCGGCGATCGCCTGTGCCTGCGCCGTCGCTTCACCCGGCGCCGGTGCGCCGACGCCCTTGGCCTTCGCGACCGCGGCGCAGATATCGGCCAGCGCGCGCGGCCAGTCGCCGGGCGCGGCGGTGATGCGGCCGGCGACCGGCAGCAGCCAGTCGTCGGCAAGCGCATGCACGCTGTAGACCTTCGCGCCGTGGTGGCGCGTCGCCTGGCGGATGCGCTGCGCGAAGAGGGGGTGGTCCTTGCGCAGGAAGGAGCCGACGACGAGCACGCGCTCGAGCGTCGAGAGCGCGGCGATTGGCATGCCGAGCCAGCGCGCGCCGCCTTCGGCGGCGGCATTCGAGAAGTCGGCGTGCCGCAGCCGGTGATCGATATTGTCGCTGCCGAGGCCGCGCACCAGCTTGGCGAGCAGATGCATTTCCTCGACCGTGCGCTGCGGCGAGACGAGCGCGCCGAGCGCCTGCGCGCCGCGCGTGTGGACGACCTGCTGCAGGCCGCGCGCGACATAGTCGAGCGCCGCCTGCCAGTCGACCGCCTTCCACGCGCCGCCCTCCTTGATCATCGGCGCGGTGAGCCGGTCGTCGCTGTTCAGCGCTTCGTAGGCGTAGCGGTCGCGGTCGGCGATCCAGCATTCGTTGACGGCTTCGTTCTCGAGCGGGACGACGCGCATCACGCGGTTGCTCTTGACCTGGACGACGAGGTTCGCCCCGGTGCTGTCGTGCGGGCTGACCGACTTGCGCCGCGACAGCTCCCAGGTGCGCGCCGTGAACCGGAACGGCTTGCTGGTGAGCGCACCGACCGGGCAGATGTCGATCATGTTGCCCGACAGCTCGGAGTCGATCGTATCGCCGGCGATGGTCGTGATCTCGGAGTGCTCGCCGCGGTTGATCATGCCGAGTTCCATCACGCCGCCGATCTCCTGGCCAAAGCGGACGCAGCGCGTGCAGTGGATGCAGCGCGTCATCTCCTCCATCGAGATCAGGGGCCCCACGTCCTTGTGGAAGACGACGCGCTTCTCCTCGGTGTAGCGCGACGCCGAATGCCCGTAGCCGACGGCCAGATCCTGCAGCTGGCACTCGCCGCCCTGATCGCAGATCGGGCAGTCCAGCGGGTGGTTGATGAGCAGGAACTCCATCACCGACTTCTGCGCCGCGATCGCCTTGTCGCTCTTGGTGCGAACGATCATGCCCTGCGTCACCGGCGTCGCGCAGGCCGGCATCGGCTTCGGGGCCTTCTCGATGTCGACCAGGCACATGCGGCAGTTCGCCGCGATCGTGAGCTTCTTGTGATAGCAGAAATACGGAATGTGGACGCCGGCCACCGCGGCCGCATGCATCACCATGCTGCCTTCGGCAACCTCCACCTTCTTGCCGTCGAGTTCGATTTCAATCATGGGATCAGGCGCTCGCCGCCTCCGTCTTCCCGGCCTCGGGGAGGGCCGCGCCAGGGACCACGCCGACGCCCGTCAGGCTCAGGTGCGCGTCCGTCGCGTCGGCAGCGCGCGCCGCGCCCGGTCCGGCCAGGCAGCGCTTGTTCTCGATGTGATAGACGAACTCGTCGCGGAAGTTCTTGATCATCGCCCGCACCGGCATCGCCGCCGCGTCGCCGAGGGCGCAGATCGTGCGGCCGATGATGTCGTGCGCGACCGAGTCGAGCAGCGCGATGTCCTCGAGCCGGCCCTGGTCGTGCTCGATGCGATCGACGACCCGCCACAGCCAGCCGGTGCCCTCGCGGCACGGCGTGCACTGGCCGCAGCTTTCGTGCATGTAGAAGTACGACAGGCGCAGCAGGCTGTCGACCATGCAGCGCGAGTCGTCCATCACGATCACCGCACCCGAGCCGAGCATCGAGCCCGCCTTCGCGATGGCGTCGTAGTCCATCGTCGTCGCCATCATCACCTCGGCGGTGAGCACCGGCGCCGACGAGCCGCCCGGGATCACCGCCTTGAGCTTGCGGCCCTTGCGCACGCCGCCGGCCAGCTCGAGCAGGGTCGAAAACGGCGTCCCCATTGGGATCTCGTAGTTGCCGGGCCGCTCGACGTCGCCGACGACCGAGTAGATCTTGGTGCCGCCGTTGTTCGGCTTGCCGACGCCGAGATACGCCTCGCCGCCGTGGTTGATGATCCACGGCACGGCGGCGAAGGTCTCGGTATTGTTGATCGTCGTCGGCTTGCCGTAGAGGCCGAAGCTCGCCGGAAACGGCGGCTTGAAGCGCGGCTGGCCCTTCTTGCCCTCGAGCGATTCGAGCAGCGCCGTCTCCTCGCCGCAGATATAGGCGCCCATGCCATGCGCGGCGTGGAGCTGGAACGAGAAGCCGCTGCCGAAGATGTTGCTTCCGAGGTAGCCCGCGGCGCGCGCTTCCTCGAGCGCCTCCTCGAAGCGCTCGTAGACCTCGAAGATCTCGCCGTGGATATAGTTGTAGCCGACGCTGATGCCCATCGCATGCGCCGCGATCGCCATGCCCTCGATGACGATGTGCGGGTTGAACATCAAGATGTCGCGGTCCTTGCAGGTCCCCGGCTCGCCCTCGTCCGAATTGCAGACGAGATACTTCTGGCCCGGAAACTGGCGCGGCATGAAGCTCCACTTGAGGCCGGTCGGAAAGCCCGCCCCGCCGCGCCCGCGCAAGCCCGAGGCCTTGACCTCGGCGATCACCTGCTCGGGCGTGAGCGGGCCGGCGCCATCGAGGCCCGCCAGCACCTTGCGCAACGCGCGATAGCCGCCACGCGCCTCGTAGTCGGCGAGCCGCCAGTTGCGGCCGTCCAGGCCGGCGTAGATCTGCGGCTCGATGTGACGGCCGTGAAAGCAGGTCCGGCTGCCGTCGGATTGAAACTGGGAGAGGTCCAACTTCGTCATCATGGCTTCAAGCGGCGTGCGCCCTGAGCTTGTCGAGCAGCGCGTCGAGCCGCTCGGGCGTCATGTAGCTGCACATCTGGCGGTCGTTGACGAGCATCACCGGCGCGTCGGCGCAGGCGCCCAGGCATTCGCATTGCTGCACGGTGAACAAGCCGTCGGCGCTCGTGCCACCCGCTTCGACGCCGAGCCGCTCGCAGACATGGTCGAGCGCGCTCTGGCCGTCGCGCAGCCGGCACGGCAGGTTGGTGCAGACGTTGAGCTTGAAGCGCCCGACGGGCTTGCCGTTGAGCATGTTGTAGAAGGTCGTCACCTCGTGCACCGCGATCGGCGGCATGCCGAGGTAGGCAGCGACTTCGAGCTCCGCCTCGTGGCTGACGTGGCCCTGCTCCTGCTGCACGATCGCAAGACAGGCGATGACCGCCGACTGCGCCTGCTCGGCCGGGTATTTGGCGACTTCGGTTGCGAAGCGCGCGAGGGTGGTCTCTGAAAAGCTCATGGCCCGCCTATCTGTCGATCTCGCCGAAAACAATGTCCAGGGTGCCGATCAGGGCGACCACGTCGGCGATCATGTGGCCACGTGCCAACTCGTCGAGCGCCGCCAGATGCGGGAAGCCGGGCGGGCGGATCTTCAGCCGATACGGCTTGTTCGCGCCGTCGCTGACGATGTAGATGCCGAACTCGCCCTTCGGATGCTCGACCGCCGCGTAGGCCTCGCCTTCGGGCACGTGCATGCCTTCGGTGAAGAGCTTGAAATGATGGATCAGCTCCTCCATGTTCGTCTTCATGTCGACGCGCGAAGGCGGCGCGACCTTGTAGTTGTCGACGATCACCGGGCCCGGATTCTTGCGCAGCCAGGCGACGCACTGCTGGATGATGCGGTTGGCCTGGCGCATCTCCTCGACGCGCACCAGATAGCGGTCGTAGGTGTCGCCGTGGATGCCGACCGGCACGTCGAACGCCATCTTGTCGTAGACCTCGTAGGGCTGGTGCTTGCGCAGGTCCCAGACGATGCCCGAGCCGCGAAGCATCGGGCCGGTGAAGCCGAGGTTCTTCGCGCGCTCGGGGCTAACGACGCCGATGCCGACGGTGCGCTGCTTCCAGATCCGGTTGTCGGTGAGCAGCGTCTCGTAGTCGTCGACGTTGGCCGGGAAGCGGCGGCAGAAGTCGTCGATGAAGTCGAGCATCGTGCCGCTGCGCGCCTCGTTCAGGCGCGCGATCGTCTTCGCGCTGCGCACCTTCGAGGGCCTGTACTGCGGCATCGTATCGGGCAGGTCGCGATAGACGCCGCCCGGGCGGTAGTAGGCGGCGTGCATGCGCGCGCCCGACGCCGCCTCGTACATGTCGAGCAGGTCCTCGCGCTCGCGGAAGCAGTAGATGAGCATGTTCATCGCGCCGCAGTCGAGGCCGTGCGCGCCGAGCCACATCAGGTGGTTCAGCAGGCGCGTGATCTCGTCGAACATGACGCGGATATATTGCGCGCGGATCGGCACCTCGATGCCCAGGAGCTTCTCGATCGCCAGGCAATAGGCGTGCTCGTTGGACATCATCGAGACGTAGTCGAGCCGGTCCATGTACGGCAGCGACTGGATGAAGGTCTTGCTCTCGGCGAGCTTCTCGGTCGCCCGGTGCAGCAGCCCGACGTGCGGATCGGCACGCTGCACGACCTCGCCGTCGAGTTCGAGCACGAGGCGCAGCACGCCGTGCGCCGCCGGATGCTGCGGCCCGAAGTTCAGCGTGTAGTTCTTGATGTCAGCCATGGCAGGTACCAACGGCGCCGCGGTCATCAAGCAAACACCGCGGATCCGGCTTTAGCTCCGGCATCACATCGCTGACGCGATATGAGCCTACGCTGAAGCGCAAGCGCTTTGCCGGTCCGCTGGTGTTGCCCCCTCGAGGGGGTGCGGCGAAGCCGCTGCGGGGGTGGGTCATTTCAGGCCGCCGTAGTTGTCTTCGCGGATGATGCGCGGCGTGATCTCGCGCGGCTCGATCGTCACCGGCTGGTAGATGACGCGCCGGCTCGACTCGTCGTAGCGCATCTCGACGTGCCCCGAGACCGGGAAGTCCTTGCGGAAGGGATGCCCGATGAAGCCGTAGTCGGTCAGGATGCGGCGCAGGTCGAGGTGCCCCTCGAACAGGATGCCGTAGAGGTCGAAGGCCTCGCGCTCGAACCAGTTGGCCGAGTTCCAGACCGGCGTGACCGAGGCGACGATCGGCATCTCGTCGTCGGGACAGAAGACCTTCAAGCGCAGACGCCAGTTGTGGCTGATCGACAGCAGGTGGCTGGCGACGCAAAAACGCGGCCCGTCGTTGGGCTGGTCCTTCCACGCCGAATAGTCGAGGCCGCAGAGGTCGATCAGCTGCTCGAAGCGCAATTCGGAGTGGTCGCGCAGCGTCGTCGCGACCGCGAGGTAGTCGGCCGCATCGACGTGGATCGTGATCTCGCCGCGCGCGCGCTGGAAGCGCCGGATGCGCGCGCCGAGGACCGATTCGAGCGCCGCCTGCAAGGTGTCGAGTCTGCTCATCGCGATGTGGGTTGCGTGTGCGCTCAGCGCGCGATCGTGTTCTCGCGCCGGATCTTGGCCTGCAGTTGCAGGATGCCGTAGAGCAGCGCCTCGGCCGTCGGCGGGCAGCCCGGCACGTAGACGTCGACCGGCACGATGCGGTCGCAGCCGCGCACGACCGAATAGCTGTAGTGGTAGTAGCCGCCGCCATTCGCGCACGAGCCCATCGACAGCACCCAGCGCGGCTCGGCCATCTGGTCGTAGACCTTGCGCAGCGCCGGCGCCATCTTGTTGCACAGCGTGCCGGCGACGATCATCAGGTCGCTCTGCCGGGGGCTGGGGCGGAACAGCATGCCGAAGCGGTCGATGTCGTAGCGCGCCGCGCCGGCGTGCATCATCTCGACCGCACAGCACGCGAGGCCGAAGGTCATCGGCCACAGCGAGCCGGTCTTCGACCAGTTGATGAGCGAGTCCATGCTCGTCGTGACGAAGCCTTCCTTCAGGACGCCTTCGATACCCATGGTCAATTCCCCTCGTCGGCGCCAGCCGCGCGGCATGCAGTCCAGGGGCCGTGCGACGACACGTTCGATCCGTTCGCGATCGGTCGCGGCAGGCGCCGCTCGATGGGCTTGTTCATCATTCCCAGTCCAGTGCGCCCTTCTTCCACTCGTAGGCGAAGCCGACGACGAGGATCGCGAGAAAGACCATCATCGCCCAGAAGCCTGACGCGCCGATGTCATGCAGCGCGACGGCCCACGGGAAGAGGAAGGCGATCTCGAGGTCGAACAGGATGAACAGGATCGCGACCAGGTAGTAGCGCACGTCGAACTTCATGCGCGCGTCCTCGAACGCTTCGAAGCCGCACTCGTAGGGTGACTGCTTGGCCGCGTCGGGCCGGTTCGGCCCGAGGATGAAACCGAGCACCTGCGGCGCGACACCGACCGCCGCACCGACCAGGATGAACAGGATGACGGGCAGGTATTCGGCCAGGTTCATGGTGTTCGGCGGGGTCGTGGGTGGCGGACTTTTCTCTCATCCATCCGCTACAGGTTCGAACCTGCGCGGACCGCTGGTGCCGACGGCGAGACTCGAACTCGCACAGCTTTCGCCACTACCCCCTCAAGATAGCGTGTCTACCAATTTCACCACGTCGGCGGCGCTCAAAATAATGTCTGGTTGGCATGAGGAATTGCGCACCAGACAACCGGCCATTCTACGCGCAAAGCCGGGCCTCCCGGCCCGCTTTGCGGCATCGCAGCAACGGCTGCGGAAGGCCCCTGATTACTTGGTCGGAATCGCGCCAACACCCGACGCGGCGGGCGCCGGGGCGGCCGGTGCCGCGGGCACAGTCGCCGGGGCCGCGGGTGCCGTGCCGGGAATCTGACCCGCGCCCTGCGCCGGCGCCGCGCTCGCGCCCGGTGCAGCGGCGGCCGGGCGATCGAGCGCGCTGTCGCCACTCGAACGCGGCCGATCGTTCGAGATGAAGGCCAGCGCGAGCGTGCAGGCGAAGAAGATCGCCGCACAGACCGCCGTCGTGCGCGACAGGAAATTGGCGCTCCCGGTCGCACCGAAAAGGCTGCCCGATGCGCCGCTGCCGAACGAGGCGCCCATGTCGGCGCCCTTGCCATGCTGGACCAGCACGAGGCCGATCATCACGAGCGCCGTCAGCATCTGCAGCGCGACGATCACATTCAGGAAGACGTGCATGTGAAAAAGACTCCGATTGGTTCAGTGCGCGCCGCAGATCGCGGCGAACTCGGCCGCCTTCAGCGAGGCGCCGCCGATCAGCCCGCCGTCGATGTCGGGCTGCGCGAAGAGCGTCGCCGCGTTGTCGGCCTTGACGCTGCCGCCGTAGAGGATTCGCATCGCATCGGCGTCGCCCGTCCCGCTGCGCAGGCGCGTGCGCAGCAGCGCATGCACGGCTTGCGCCTCATCCGGCGTCGCGGTGCGCCCGGTGCCGATCGCCCACACCGGCTCGTAGGCGACGACGACGCGCGAGATCGACTGTGCGAGAGTCTGGACGACGGCCGCGAGCTGGCGCGCGACGATCGTGTCGGTCACGCCCGCTTCGCGCTCGGCGAGCGTCTCGCCGACGCAGACGATCGGCACGAGCCCCTGCGCGAGCGCAGCGAGCGCCTTGTCGGCAACGAGCTGGTCGCTCTCGCCATGCAGCGCGCGACGCTCCGAGTGGCCGACGATCACGTAGCGGCAACCGAACTCCGCCAGCATCGCGGCCGAGACTTCGCCGGTATAGGCGCCCGCCGCATGCGGCGAGCAATCCTGCGCGCCCCACTGCAGCGGGGAACCGGCGAGCCGCTGGCCAAGCTGGGCGAGGTAGGGAAACGGCGCGCACACCGCGGCATCGCAGCGCCAGGTGGCCTGCGCCTGCAGCAGCGCATCGAGCAGCGCGCCGTTCGCGGCGAGGCTGCCGTTCATCTTCCAGTTGCCGACGACGAGTTTGCGACGCATCAAAGGTCTCCAGCGATCGAGGATGGGCTCACCATGCCAGCACGATCTTGCCGATGTGGCGATTCGTCTCCATCAGCGCATGGGCCTGCGCGGCATCCGCCGCCGCGAATACCTTGTGGATGACGGGTTTGACGCGGCCGGCAGCGAGCCACGGCCACACCTTGACGCGCAGCGCGCCGGCGATCGCCGACTTGAATGCAACCGGCCGCGCGCGCAGCGTCGAACCGGTAATGACGAGGCGGCGGCGCAGCACGAGCCCGGCGTCGAACTCGGCCCTCACGCCGCCCTGCACGGCGATGATGACGAGGCGGCCGTCCTCGGCGAGGCACGCGACCTCGCGCTTGACATAGTCGCCGGCGACCATATCGAGGATCACGTCGACGCCGCGTCCGGCGGTGATGCGCAGCGCCTCCTCGGCGAAGTCCTGCGTCTTGTAGTTGATCGCATGGTCCGCGCCGAGCGCGATGCAGGCGGCGCACTTCTCGTCGCTGCCCGCGGTTGCGACGACCGTCGCGCCATGCGCCTTCGCGAGCTGGATCGCCGTCACGCCGATGCCGCTCGTGCCGCCCTGGACCAGCAGCGTCTCGCCCGGTTGCAGGCGCGCGCGATCGAAGACGTTGGACCAGACGGTGAAGAAAGTCTCCGGCAGGCTCGCCGCCTCGACGTCGGTGAGCCCCTGCGGCACCGGCAGGCACTGGCCAACCGGCGCGACGCAGAGTTCGGCATAGCCGCCGCCGGCGACGAGCGCACAGACGCGGTCGCCGATGGCGAGGCCGGCCGCAGCGATCGCCTGCGCGTCGCCGCTGACGATGCTTCCGCAGACCTCGAGCCCGGGCAGATCGGACGCCCCCGGCGGCGCCGGATAGGCGCCCTTGCGCTGCAGCACGTCGGGGCGGTTCACGCCCGACGCGGCGACCCGGATCAGCAGTTCGCCCGCGCCCGCCACCGGGTCCGGGCGCGGCGCCAGGCGCAGCACCTCGGGCTTGCCCGGCGCCGAGATCTCGATCGCATTCATCGCCGTCCCGCGGGCGATGCTCAGTCGCGCACCGGCGCCGGCTGGCGCTCGAGCAGCGCCTTCATCGAAAGCTTGACGCGGCCCTTGTCGTCGGTCTCGAGCACCTTGACGCGCACGACCTGGCCTTCGCTCAGGACGTCGGTCACCTTCTCGACGCGCTCATGCGCGATCTGGCTGATGTGCAGCAGGCCATCCTTGCCCGGCAGCAGGTTGACGAGCGCGCCAAAGTCGAGGATCTTCGTGATCGGGCCTTCGTAGATCTTGCCGACCTCGACCTCGGCCGTGATCTCCTCGATGCGCTTCTTCGCATGCGCAGCCTTCTCGGCGTCGGTCGAGGCGATCGTGATCGTGCCGTCCTCGGCGATGTCGATCGTGCAACCGGTCTCCTCGGTCAGCGCGCGGATCGTCGCCCCGCCCTTGCCGATCACGTCGCGGATCTTCTCGGGGTTGATCTTCATGGTGTACAGGCGCGGCGCGAACTGCGACACCTCGGTCTTGGCCTCGCCCATCGCCGCCTGCATCTTGCCGAGGATGTGCAGCCGCGCCTCCTGCGCCTGCGCGAGCGCGACCTGCATGATCTCCTTCGTGATGCCCTGGATCTTGATGTCCATCTGCAGCGCGGTGATGCCGCTCGTCGTGCCGGCGACCTTGAAGTCCATGTCGCCGAGGTGATCCTCGTCGCCGAGGATGTCGGTCAGCACGGCGAAGCGGTTGCCGTCCTTGATCAGGCCCATCGCGATGCCGGCGACGTGCGCCTTCATCGGCACGCCGGCGTCCATCAGCGCGAGGCAGCCGCCGCACACCGAAGCCATCGACGACGAGCCGTTGCTCTCGGTGATCTCCGACACCACGCGCAGCGTGTACGGAAAGTCCGCCTCGCTCGGCAGCGCCGCGATCAGCGCACGCTTGGCGAGCCGCCCGTGGCCGATCTCGCGCCGCTTCGGGCTGCCGAAGCGGCCCGCCTCGCCGGTCGCAAAGGGCGGCATGTTGTAGTGGAGCATGAAGCGATCCGTGAACTCGCCGGCCAGCGCGTCGATGCGCTGCGCGTCGCGCGCCGTGCCGAGCGTCGCGACGACCATCGCCTGCGTCTCGCCGCGCGTGAAGAGCGCCGAGCCGTGCGCGCGCGGCAGCACGCTCGAGCGGATCTCGATATTGCGCACGGTGCGCGTATCGCGGCCGTCGATGCGCGGCTCGCCCGACAGGATCTGGCTGCGCACGATGCGCGCCTCGATGTCGAACAGCAGCGTCTCGAGCTTGACCTCGTCGAACTCGGCGCCTTCGGCCTTCAGCGCGTCCTTCGCCGCCGCATAGGCGGCGCGGCAGGCCTGCGTGCGCGCCTGCTTCGAGCGGATCTGGTAGGCAGCGCGCAGCGACTCCTCGGCGAGCGCGTTGACCTTCGCGATGAAGGTCTCGTCCTTCGCCGGCGGCGGCCAGTCCCAGGCCGGCTTTCCGGCCTCGCGCACCAAGTCGTTGATCGCGGCGATGGCAACGCGGCCCTGCTCGTGGCCGAAGACGACGGCGCCGAGCATCACGTCCTCGGAGAGCTGGTCGGCTTCCGATTCGACCATCAGCACGGCGGCTTCAGTGCCAGCGACGACAAGGTCGAGCTTGGAGTCGAGCAGCTGCGTCTTGCCCGGGTTGAGCACGTACTCGCCGCCCACGTAGCCGACGCGTGCGGCGCCGATCGGGCCGTTGAACGGAATGCCCGAGATCGCGAGCGCCGCACTCGCGCCGATCATCGCCGGGATGTCGGCCGACACCTCGGGGTTGAGCGACATCACATGGACGATGACCTGCACCTCGTTGTAGAAGCCGTCCGGGAACAGCGGCCGCAGCGGCCGGTCGATCAGCCGGCAGGTGAGGATCTCGAGCTCGCTCGGCCGGCCCTCACGCTTGAAGAAGCTGCCCGGGATCTTGCCGGCGGCATAGGTCTTCTCGGTGTAGTCGACGGTGAGCGGGAAGAAGTCCTGCCCCGGCTTCGCGTTCTTCGCGCCGACGACGGTCGCGAGCACGACCGTGTCCTCGACATTGACGAGCACCGCGCCCGACGCCTGGCGCGCGACCTCGCCGGTTTCGAGCACGACCTTGTGCGGGCCCCACTGGAAGGTCTTGGTGATCTTGTTGAACATGCTCATGAGCTGTCTCCATTCGTTTGGGCGCTAGAGAAATGCGGCAGCGCCCGTCGCCTGGAGCCGGGATCGCCGCGGCAACAATGCCATTCCAGCGTGTTTCGCCGCAGGCCGAGCGTGCGAAGCGCGTTGGAATGACACAGCCGTTGCCCGGTGGGCTCGACTCCGACCAATGCGAAAAGCCTGTGCTGGGACATCCAGACAGGCTCGTTCGCGTCGCCTTCGCCTACTTGCGAAGACCGAGTTTCTGGATCAGCGCCGTGTAGCGGTCGGCGCTGCGATCCTTGAGGTAGGCCAGCAGCCGCTTGCGGCGGTTGACCATCTTCAACAAACCGCGGCGGCCGTGATGATCCTTGCTGTGGGTCTTGAAGTGCGGCATCAGTTCATTGATGCGGGCGGTGAGGATCGCCACTTGCACTTCGGGGGAGCCGGTATCGTTCGCGCTGCGCGCGTTGTCCTTGACGATCTCGGCCTTGTTCAGGCTGGCATTCGACATCTGTGTTTCCTGTGTGCGGCCCGGCGTTCGCCGTCTCGGCGCCCCGCGCTGGCCATGGACTTGCGGTCGCAGGAGAAACCGTCCCGCGCCGTGCTGGCGCCCGCGCGCCTCGAACCCGAGGCGCGCAAAGCCGTTCGATTATAGCCGCAGCGCCTGGCGCAGCCGATCGACGCCCAGCACCAGCCGCTGCGGCTCGCGCGACGCGAAGCACCAGCGCAGCCAGCCCTCGCCGGCGGCGCCGAACGCGATGCCCGGGGCGAGCCCCAGGCCATGCTCGATCACGAGGCGCTTGGCCAGCGCAAGCGAATCGTTCTCGCCTTCGACGCGAAAGAAGGCATACATGCCGCCGGGCGGCGTCGCGGCCGTGATGCCCGGCAGCGCGGTCAGCAACGGCAGCAAGGTATCGCGGCCGAGCTTCAGGCGCACAACCAGCCCCGGCACGAAAGCGTCGGCCTGCGCCAGCGCGGCGAGCCCGGCGCGCTGCACGAAGACCGGCGCGCACGAGGTATTGAACTCGATCAGCTTGCCGACCGCCTCGATCATCCGCGGCGGTACGACGAGCCAGCCCAGGCGCCAGCCCGTCATCAGGAAAGTCTTCGAAAAGCTGTGCGCGACGACGAGACGGTCGTCGGCGTCGGCGATGTCGAGGAAGCTCGGCGCGGCGGGCCCTTCACCGAACCAGATCCGCTCGTAGACCTCGTCGGCGACGATCCAGGTGCCGGTGCGCCGGCAATGGGCGAGGATCGCCTCCTGCTCGGGTCGCGAAAGCGTCCAGCCGGTCGGGTTGTTCGGCGCGTTGACGAGCAGCACGCGGGTGCGGCCGGTGACGGTTGCAAGCAGCGCGTCGAGATCGAGCTGCCAGGCGCCCGCCTTCGCGTTCAGTCCGAACGGCCGCACCTCGGCGCCGAGGATCGCCGGCTGCGCCGGCAGGTTCGGCCAGACCGGCTCGACGACGACGACCTCGTCGCCGGCACCGGCGAGCGCCTGCATCGCGATCATCAGCGCGCTCACGCCCGACGACGTGACGGCGATGCGTTCGGCTTCGACCGCGCGGTGCAGGCCCGACGTATAGGCGGCGATCGCGCCGCGCAACTCCGGCAGCCCGAGATTGTGCGAATAGAAGGTCTCGCCGCGGGCGAGCGAATCGACCGCCGCGTCGCGGATGAACTGCGGCGTCGCCTCGTCGCTTTCGCCGAACCAGAACGCGAGCACGCCGGCGCGACCGATGCCGGCGTTGGCGACCTCGCGAATCCGCGACCCCGGAAGCTGATCTATGGCTGCACGCATGGCTCGACGCCGGCTCGGGCGCATCTTGAAATCGGGCTTCGTCGCTCCACCTTCGGCCACATGGGTTGCTGCAGGGCGCCGCGACCCGATGATTGTAGGAGTCGGACATGTTCGTCTTTACCGCTTCCCCCGCCATGCAACGCCGTGCCTTGCGCGCCGCCGGCGACCCGCGCGTCCTGGCGGCCGCCTGCCATCGTGCAGCCGCGGCCGCGCCGCGCACCGGGCGTGTGCGCGTGCCGTCGCTCGATATCGTCGAAGCCGGCGACAGCTATGTCGCGACCCTCGACATGCCGGGCATCGCGAAGGAGCAGTTCAGCGTCTCGATCGAGGGCCGGCGCGTCGATATCTCGACCCAGGCCGCGCCGCAGGCCGATGGCGCGGCGGACGAGCGCGCTGCACCGCGCTATGCGCGCAGCTTCGTCCTGCCGTCCGAGCTCGAGCCCGGCGCGGCGCAGGCACGGCTCGCCAACGGCGTGCTGACCCTGACGCTGCCCAAGCGCGCCGCGAACCGCGCGGCGACCGTCACGGTGCAGTGACGCGCGGCGGCGGCGCGCCGGCCGAAGCCAGCGGCCAGCGCGGCCGCACGTCGAAGGCGTAGTCGGTGCGCAGCTCGGCGATGCCGCGCTGCAACCGCATCGCCGCGGCGAGCGCGATCATCGCGCCGTTGTCGGTGCACAGATCGAACTCGGGGTAGCGGACGCGCGCGCCGCGCGCGGCGCAGCGCGCATTCAGCTGCTCGCGCAGCCTTGCATTGGCGCCGACGCCGCCGGCGACGACGAGGCGATCGAGCCCGGTCGCCTCGAGCGCCGCGATCGACTTGTGCACCAGCACGTCGACGATCGCCTGCTGCGTCGAAGCCGCCAGATCGGCCTTGACCTGTTCGCCGGGGTCGTCGCCGCACTTGCGCAGCTGGATCATGACGGCCGTCTTCAGCCCCGCGAACGAGAAGTCGAGGTTCGCGCTGTGCAGCAGCGGCCGCGGCAGCTTGAAGGCATCGGCTCGGCCGCCTTCGGCGAGCCTGGCGAGCAGCGGCCCGCCCGGGTAGGCCAGTCCCATCATCTTCGCCGCCTTGTCGAACGCCTCGCCGGCGGCATCGTCGATCGTCTCGCCCAGCAGTTCGTAGCGGCCGACATCGTCGACCCGCATCAGCTGCGTGTGGCCGCCCGAGACGAGCAGCGCGACGAAGGCGAACGCCGGCGGATCGCGCGACAGGAACGGCGACAGCAGATGCCCCTCGAGGTGATGGATGCCGAGCACCGGCCTGGCGAGCGCCGCGCCGAGCGCGCACGCGAAGCCGGCACCGACGAGCAGCGCGCCGGCCAGCCCCGGCCCGCGCGTATAGGCGACGACGTCGATCGCATCCAGCGCGAGGCCGGCCTCGGCGAGCACCGTGCGCGCCAGCGGCAGCAGGCGGCGGATGTGGTCGCGCGACGCAAGCTCGGGCACCACGCCGCCGTAGGCCTGGTGCAGATCGATCTGGCTGTGCAGCGCCTGCGCGAGGAGCACCGGCACGGCGTCGCCCTGCGTCCGCACGAGCGCGACGCCGGTCTCGTCGCACGAGGTCTCGATGCCGAGCACGATCATGATTTGCCCGTCCCGAGGTCGAGCGCCCCTGCGGCGCGCGATGCGCGCCGCCGCCACCAGCGCCACAGCAGCAAGGGCAAGCCGACGACGGTGAGCAGCGCCCAGGCGAGCGTCGCCCAGTCGGCCGGCGTCCAGCGCGGCGGCAGCAGGTCGGGATCGTGCAGCGCATCCGGAAACGGCCGCGGCGGCACCGGAACGATCTGCATCAGGGCCGGGTCGTTCGGCACCAGGGTGCGATATTCCCAGACCGTGACCGCCGGCGCATCGCCCCAGGCGCGGCTGGACGGAAACTGCGGGAAGCGCAGGAAGGCGAGCGCCGACACGTCGATCGCAAGCATGGAAGCCAGGTCGCCTTCGGGCTGCCGCGCGCCGGTGACGAGCGCGAGCAGGCTCGCGTAGGCCTCTTCGAGCGCGGCGGCCGGCAGCAGGCGCGTCTGGTCGGTTCGCAGATAGTCGAAGGCAAGCTTGGCCTTGCCGATCGAGCGATCCTTGATCGCGATGAACGGGAAGCCGAGCCAGGCGAGGATGCGGCTGCTCGGCCCGCGCGCCGGCACGTCCCAGCCGAGCGCGCGCAGCGTATCGACGCTGATCGACGCGCAATTCTGGTTCGGGTGGTAGTAGACGAGCTGGTGGCGGTAGAACTGCTGGTAGACGCGGTTCAGCGCCGATTGCACGAGCACCGCGGCGCGCTCGTCGTCGAGCACCGCGACGAGCATCGTCGTCGGCCGGTACCAGGCCTGGCCGGCGTTCAGATCGGCGAGATAGTTGTCCAGTGGCACCGGCGCGGCGATGATTCCCTTCTCGCTCTCGACATCGAGCGAGTAGAAGTTGTTGACGAGCCAGTCGCCGATCGCGCCGTCGGCCTGCACGCGGCCGGTGACGATCGCGAAGTGCCCGCCGTGCGCCTCGTCGTCGTCGCCCTGCGCGCCGTTGACCATCAGCCCGAGCACCGGCTTGCCGGCCCACGCCTCGCTCGACCCGGTGCGCCGCCAGATCGTCGATGCCGCATACGGGCTTTGGGCGCCACCCCGCGGCATCTCGCGCATCAGGCCGCGCATCGCCGGTGCCGCATCGCCGGCGGCCATCGTGCGCGCGGGCGCCGCGTCCGGGCCGAGTCTGAAATCCTGCGGCCAGATCGATCGCGCCACGAAGCCCTGCGGCGTGAGCGTGCCGCGCAAGGTCAGATCGTGCGGCGCGAAGAATGCCGCCGACGACGCATCGGCGTACGAGCGATTGAGCTTGATTCTCTCGACGTAGCGCCACGCCAGCGCGCCGTCGGCCGTGAGCAACTGCCGGCCGTCAGAGTCCAGCCGCGCATTGCGCACCACCTGCGGCGCGGCGACCCAGACGAGGGGCGGATAGTCGATCGGTGCGCCGGCGCGCCGTGCGGCGGCCCAGTGCGCGACGTCGTCGAAGGCATGCACACCGGACTCGAAGCCCGACCGCGGCAGGCCGGCGCGCGGCACGGCGACCGTTTCGTCGCGGAAGTACCACGCCGCCTGGCGCGAAGCCGGCGCCGCGCCCTTGCCCTTGATGTCGAGCGTGAACGCCTGCGCGTCGTACAGGCCGAGCGCACCGCCGGCATTCGCCGCGGCGACCGAAGCCGCGCCGCCCGCAGACTGCGCGGTGGCCGTGGCCGATGCCAACATTGCTGCGGCGATCATCGTTCCCGTGATTCGAATCCAGCGCGACATGGCGGGCGAATGATCGCAGAGTGCGCCGCACCCGCAGTGTTGCCGGCGCCGGCCCGGATCAGGGCCGCTTCACCCCCACCGGCCGAAGCCTAGACGCGGAACGACTCGCCGCAGCCGCAACGGTCCTTCTCCTGCGGATTGTTGAACTTGAAGGTCTCGTTCAGTCCATCGCGGACGTAGTCGAGTTCGGTGCCGTCCAGAAACGGCAGGCTCTTCGGGTCGACGAAGAGCTTCACGCCGTGTTCCTCGAAGACGACATCGCCGGGCGCCTGTTCGTCGGCATATTCGAGCTTGTAGGCCATGCCCGAGCATCCGGCGTTCCTGACGCCCAGGCGCACGCCGGCGCCCTGGCCGCGGTTGGCGATGAAGCGCGACACGTGGCGCGCCGCGGCGGGTGTAAGAGTGACTGACATGGCTTGCCGGGCTCCCTGATATCCAGATTCGTTGCTTGATGCCGATTGTCCGACTTGTCGATCCTTGCTGCAGGCCGCCGCTTCGGATCGTGTCGGCGCGCCCCTTGCAGCGCTCAGTGAGCGGCCCCCTGCACCGGCGTCGGCCGCGGCTCGCCAGCCGGCGAGCCGTCGCGCTGGCTGCTCGCCCGCCGGCGCAGCGCGTCGACCCGTTCGGCGATCGCCGCGATCGCGAAGTCGATTTCCGGCGGCGTCGTGAAGCGCCCGAGCGTGATGCGCAGCGACGCGTGCGCGAGCGCGTCGCTGCGCCCCAGCGCACGCAGCACGTGGCTCGGCTCGCGGCGCGCCGAGTTGCACGCCGAACCGGACGACAGGGCAAGGCCGTCGAGACCGTCGATCAGCGCCTCGCCGCCGACGCCGGCAAACGAGACATTCACGTTGTGCGGCACGCGCCGCGCCAGATCGCCATTCACGACGATCCCGCCGATATCGCGCAAGCCCCGCAGCAGGCGTTGCTGCAGGCCGCGCAGGCGGTCGTTCTCGGCGGCCATCTCTTCGCCCGCGATCCGCAGGGCCTCGCCCATGCCGACGATCTGGTGCGTCGCGAGCGTCCCCGAACGGATGCCGCGCTCGTGGCCGCCGCCGTGGATCTGCGCCTCGATGCGCACGCGCGGCTTGCGCCGCACGTAGAGGGCGCCGATTCCCTTCGGCCCATACGTCTTGTGCGCCGTCAGGCTCATCAGGTCGGCCGCCAGCGTCCGCAGATCGATCGCGATCTTGCCCGTCGCCTGCGCCGCATCGACGTGAAACAGGATGCCGCGCTCGCGGCAGATCGCGCCGATGGCGGCGATGTCCTGAACCACGCCGATCTCGTTGTTGACGGCCATCGTCGACGCCAGGATGGTGTCGCGGCGCAACGCGGCGCGCAATGCGTCGAGGTCGACCAGACCGTCCTCGCGCACGTCGAGCGTCGTCACCTCGAAGCCCTCGCGCTCGAGTTCGCGCAGGGTATCGAGCACCGCCTTGTGCTCGGTCCCGAGGGTGACGAGGTGCCTGCCGCGCGCCGCGTTGGCACGCGCCGCGCCCTTCAGCGCGAGATTGTTCGATTCGGTCGCACCCGAGGTCCAGACGATCTCGGCCGGGTCGGCGCCGATCAGGCCGGCCACCTGCGCCCGGCTCTGCTCGACGATCTGCTCGGCTTCCCAGCCCCAGGCGTGGCCGTGCGACGCCGGGTTGCCGAAGCGCTCGCCCAGCCACGGCAGCATCGCCTCGACGACGCGCGGATCGACCGGTGTCGTCGCCGCGTAGTCCAGATAGATCGGGCGCTGTGCAGTCACTCTTTCCTCGCTGCGAATCGGGCCCATGCCGGCCCGGCCGCCGCCTGCGCCGATCGGCTATTTCGCCATCGCGGTGCCGAGCGCGAAGACCGAATTCGGCGCCGTGATCTTGATCGGCTTGACGACCGGCTGCGACGAGATCGCGCGCTTGACCGGCTGCTCCTGCACCGAGACGCCCTTGGCAAGCTGCTCGTCGACGAGCTTGCGCAGCGAGATCGAGTCGAGGTATTCGATCATCTTCGTATTCAGGCTCGTCCACAGGTCGTGCGTCATGCAGCGGCCGGTATCCTCGCCCATGCAGTTCTCGCGCCCCTGGCAGCTCGTCGCGTCCAGCGGCTCGTCGACCGCGACGATGATGTCGGCAACCGTGATGTCGGCCGCCTTGCGCGCCAGCGAATAGCCGCCGCCCGGCCCGCGCGTGCTCGCCACGAGCTCGTGCCGGCGCAGCTTGCCGAACAGCTGCTCGAGATAGGACAACGAAATCTGCTGGCGCGCGCTGATCGCCGCCAGTGCCACCGGGCCGGTGTTCTCGCGCAGGGCCAGATCGATCATCGCGGTCACGGCGAAACGCCCTTTGGTGGTCAAACGCATGGAAGACTCCTTTGTTCACGCCGAGATCCGGACGCAGAGTGCGGCGAAGCGCCGCCTGGGAGTAAACGCCGATACCGTAGTAATGGCATTTACCCGACTGATTTGCTCGATTATAGCCTATTCCGAGTTTTTTGCTCAGGTTTTTTTGATCGCATGCCGCCTGCCCGATGCAGGCGCGCGTCGATAGACTCCGGCGCGCGCGAAGCGTTCGCGATCGCGGCCATGCCGGCGCGAAACCGCAAGCCGCGCCGCTACAGTGCGGCTAACCCGCTGCGACCGACCCCGTGCAAGCCGCCACCATCAACCGTACCGCCGAACGCGAGTGGAAGCTCGCCGGAAGCTGGACGGTGCGCGGACTCGGCGAGCTAGCGCAGACGCTCGACGCCGAGCCCGGCGAGAGCGGCGAAATCGTGCTCGAGGGAAGCAGCCTCGAGGCGATCGACACCGCGGGCGTCTGGGTCCTGCAGCACTGGCTGAACCAGCATGCCGCCCAGGCGACGCGGCGCGGCTGGCCGGAGAAGCTCGACAAGCTGATGGCGCAGGTCGCGGCGCATCCGCAGGTCGAGGTGGTGCAGCCGGCGCACCGCTCGCCGCTCGAGCGCGCCGGGCGCCGCGCCGCGGCGGCGTGGCAGCAGACGCTCGGCATGCTGCGCTTCATCGGCGAGATCGCGCTCGTCGCGCTGCGCCTCGCGGCGCATCCGCGGCGCTTTCGCTGGCGCACGATGCTGCGCAACGTGCAGATCGGCGGCTTCGATGCGCTGCCGATCATCGGCCTGACCTCGTTCCTGCTCGGCATCGTCGTCGCCTACCAGGGGGCCGATCAGCTGCAGCACTACGGCGCGAATATCTTCGTCGTCGAGCTCGTCGGCTATTCGATGCTGCGCGAGTTCGCGCCGCTCATCTCGGCGATCATCATCGCCGGCCGCTCGGGTTCCGCTTACGCGGCGCAGATCGGCACCATGCTCGTCACCGAGGAGGTCGATGCGATGCGCACGCTCGGCATCGACCCGATCGAGCTGCTCGTGCTGCCCAAGATCGTCGCGCTCGCGATCGCGCTGCCACTCTTGACGGTATTCGCCGACATGACCGGAGTGCTCGGCGGCATGATCATGGCGAGCGCGCAGCTCGGCGTCGGCTTTCCCGAATTTCTCGATCGCTTCGGGCGCGAACTGCGCGGCGCGTCGCTCCTGATCGGCATCGGCAAGGCGTGGGTGTTCGCGATCATCATCGCCGTCATCGGCTGCTTCCAGGGCTTTCGCACGCGCGGCAGCGCCGACAGCGTCGGCCGCCAGACGACGCTTGCCGTCGTGCAGTCGATCTTCATCGTGATCGTCGCCGACGCCTTGTTCTCGATCGCGTTCAGCGCGCTCGGGCTCTGAGCATGGACGGCGACGCGAACGATGCGGTGATCCGGATGCGCGGCATCGCGACGCGCTTCGGCAGCCATGTCGTGCACGACGGGCTCGACCTCGACGTGCGCCGCGGCGAGGTGCTCGCGATCGTCGGCGGCAGCGGGTCGGGCAAGTCGGTGCTGATGCGCGAGATGATCATGCTGCAGCGGCCGAGCGCCGGCTCGGTGCGCGTCTTCGGCGAAGACGTCGCCGCGCTCGACGACGAACAGGCGCTCGCGCTGCGCCGGCGCTGGGGCGTGATGTTCCAGCGCGGCGGCCTCTTCAGCGCGCTCACCGTGCGCGAGAACGTCGGCCTGCCGCTGCGCGAATACAGCGAGCTCGACGATGCGCTGATCGACGCCATCGCCGAGTGGAAGCTCTCGCTCACCGGGCTGGCGCCGGATGCGGGACTGAAATTCCCGGGCGAACTCAGCGGCGGCATGTTGAAGCGCGCCTCGCTCGCGCGCGCCATCGCGCTCGATCCGGAGCTGCTGTTCCTGGACGAGCCGACCTCCGGCCTCGACCCGGCAAGTTCGGCCGGCGTCGACGACCTGATCCGCAGGATGCACACGCTCTACGGGCTCACGATCGTCGTCATCACGCACGATCTGGATCTGATGTGGCAGGTCTGCGACCGCGTCGCCGTGCTCGGCGAAGGGCGCGTGCTCGGCGTCGGCACGATGGAGGAGCTGTCGCATCTCGATCACCCGATCGTGCGCGGATACTTCGACGATCCGCGCGCGCGCAATGCCCGCGCGCGGGCCCAACACTAGATGACGGCCCCGAGCTCGCTGCGCGCGCACCCTCCAAGGGGAGTTCGGCCACCTTGGGACGGCCCGGCGGCGGCCTAAACTGGGGGCGACATGGAAGACAAGGTGAACTATGCGCTGGTCGGCGTCTTCGTGCTGGCCCTCGGGGCGGCGCTGATCGCCGGCGTGCTGTGGCTTGCCGCCGGCATCGGCGGCAAGCGGCAGTACGACCCGTACCAGGCGATCTTCAACGAGTCGGTCGCCGGGCTGAGCTCGAATGCGCCGGTGAAGTTCCTCGGCGTCGACGTCGGCAAGGTACGCGAGATCGCGCTCGACCCGGGACACCCGCAGCAGGTACGTCTGCTGCTCGACATCGAGCGCGATACGCCGGTCAAGGAAGATACGTTCGCGGTGCTCAAGTCGCAGGGGCTGACCGGCATCGCCTATGTCGAGCTCGACGGCGGCAGCACCGGTTCGCCGCCGCTCGTCGCGAAGGCCGGCGCGTCGATTCCGACGATCGCGACCAAGCCCTCGCTGACCGCCAGGCTCGAGGCCGACGTCGCCACCGTGCTCGCGAGCCTGAACCGCACGTCCGCCGCGATCACCGAGACGCTCAATCCGGAGAACCGCGACGCGCTGCGCCGCACGCTCGCCGACACCGCGGCGCTGATGCATACGCTGGCGGCGCAGCAGGCGGCGATCAGCGCCGGCATCGCGAGCACGTCGCGCGCGGCGCGCAATGTCGCGCAGGCGAGCGAGAAGCTCGGCCCGGCGATCGAGCGCATCGCGCAAGGCGCAACGTCGGTCGAGAAGATGGCCGACCAGCTTGCGCGCACCGGCGCCGATGCGAGCGTTGCGGTGAATGCCGCGGCGAACGGCGTGCGCCGCATCGACGCCGAGACGCTGCCCGAGCTCGACCGGCTGCTGGCCGAGCTGAACGCGCTCGCGCTCTCGCTGCGCCGCCTGAGCGAGCAGACCGAGCGCAATCCGTCGAGCCTGCTGCTGGGTGCGCCGACGCTGCCCCCGGGTCCGGGAGAAAAGGCCAGACCATGACGATCCATGCCCCGTGGACGCGACTCGCCGCGCTCGCGACGATCTTGCGCAACCCTGCCCTCGCCGCGCTCGTCGTTGCGCTCGGCGGCTGCACCTCATCGCTGCTGCCCAAACCCGCCGAGCAGCCGGCGCTGTATGCGCTGAACGACGCCGCGCCCGCGGCGTCCGTCGCCACCGCGCCGCGCCCGGCGGCCGCCGCCAAGCCGACCCTGCTCGTCAACCCGCCGCGCGCCGCCGCGGGTTTCGACACCCGCCACATCGTCTACCTGCGCCAGCCGCACCAGATCGAATATTTCGCATTCAGCCAGTGGGTCGATACGCCGGCGCAGATGCTCGCGCCGCTGATCGCACGCGCGATCGAGGGCAGCGGCGCGTTCGACGCCGTCTTGCTCGCGCCGTCCGCCGCCGCCGGCGAGATGCGGCTGGATACCGAGGTGATCCGCCTGCAGCAGGACTTCGGCACGACGCCGAGCCAGGTGCGCTTCACGCTGCGCGCGGTGCTGCTCGACAGCCGCACGCGGCGCGTGATCGCGGTGCGCGAATTCGACGCCAGCGTGCCGGCGCCGACCGACGATCCGCCCGGCGGCGTCACCGCGGCGAACCAGGCCGTGCAGCGCGTGCTCGCCGAGCTGGCCGCGTTCGCGGCGAAGGCGGCTGCGGCACCCTGACCCTTCGCCGGCGCCGCTCGCACGCGGCCTGCACGTGTCGAGCCGATTCCCGCGTCAGGCCCGATCCGGCGTGGCTGGCACGATGTGGTCGCCGACGTTCGCGCCGAACGCCTGTTCGCGCAGCAGCGCGAGCTGGTCGCGCACCCGCGCCGCCTGCTCGAATTCGAGGTTGCGGGCAAAATCGAGCATCTGCTTCTCGAGCTGCTTGACGCGCCTGGCAAGCTCCTTCTCGCTCAGCCCTTCGATCTGCGCCGCATCCTGCGCCGCCTTCAGGTCGTTCTTCGCGCCGTCCGGGTTGTAGACGCCGTCGATCAGGTCGCGCACGTCCTTCACGACGCTGCGCGGCGTGATGCCGTGCTCGGCGTTGAAAGCGATCTGCCTGGCGCGGCGGCGCTCGGTCTCGCCGATCGCCGCTTTCATCGAGTCGGTGAAGCGGTCGGCGTAGAGGATGGCCTTGCCGTTCAGGTTGCGCGCCGCGCGGCCGACGGTCTGGATCAGGCTGCGCGTCGAGCGCAGGAACCCCTCCTTGTCGGCGTCGAGGATGGCGACGAGCGACACCTCGGGGATGTCCAGCCCCTCGCGCAGCAGGTTGATGCCGACCAGCACGTCGAACGCGCCCAGGCGCAGGTCGCGGATGATCTCGACGCGCTCGACGGTATCGACGTCGGAGTGCAGATACCGCACCTTGACGCCGTTGTCGGCGAGATAGTCGGTGAGCTGCTCGGCCATGCGCTTGGTCAGCGTCGTGATCAGCACCCGCTCGCCGGCAGTCACGCGCTCGCGGATTTCCTGCAGCACGTCGTCGACCTGATGGCTCGCCGGCCGCACCTCGACCGCCGGATCGACGAGCCCGGTCGGCCGTACGAGCTGCTCGACGACCTGGCTGGCGTGCTCGCGCTCGTAGTCGGCCGGCGTCGCCGAGACGAAGATCGCCTGGCGCATCTTGCGCTCGAATTCGGCGAACTTGAGCGGCCGGTTGTCGAGCGCGCTCGGCAGCCGAAAGCCATAGTCGACGAGCGTCTGCTTGCGCGAGCGGTCGCCGTTGTACATGCCGCCGAGCTGGCCGATCATGACGTGGCTCTCGTCGAGGAACATCAGTGCGTCGGCCGGCATGTAGTCGACGAGCGTCGACGGCGGCTCGCCCGGCGCCGCGCCGGAGAGGTGGCGGGTGTAGTTCTCGATCCCCTTGCAGTGGCCGACCTCCTGCAGCATCTCGAGGTCGAAGCGCGTGCGCTGCTCGAGGCGCTGCGCCTCGACGAGCTTGCCGGCGGCGACGAACTCGGCGCTGCGCGTGCGCAGCTCCTCCTTGATCGTGCCGATCGCCGCGAGCACGCGCTCGCGCGGCGTCACGTAGTGGCTCGATGGATAGACCGTGAAGCGCGGGATCTTCTGGCGGATGCGGCCGGTCAGCGGGTCCAGCAGCTGCAGCGATTCGATCTCGTCGTCGAACAGTTCGATGCGGATCGCAAGCTCCGAGTGCTCGGCCGGGAAGACGTCGATCGTGTCGCCGCGGACGCGAAACGTGCCGCGCGAGAAGTCGGTCTCGTTGCGTGTGTACTGCATGCGGATCAGCTGGGCGATGACGTCGCGCTGGCCGATGCGGTCGTGCACGCGCAGCGTCATCACCATCTGGTGGTAGGCCTGCGGCTCGCCGATGCCGTAGATCGCCGACACGCTGGCGACGATCACGACGTCGCGCCGCTCGAGCAGGCTCTTCGTCGCCGACAGCCGCATCTGCTCGATGTGCTCGTTGATCGCGCTGTCCTTTTCGATGAACAGATCGCGCTGCGGCACGTAGGCCTCGGGCTGGTAGTAGTCGTAGTAGCTGACGAAATACTCGACCGCGTTGCGCGGAAAGAACTCGCGGAACTCGGCGTAGAGCTGCGCGGCGAGCGTCTTGTTCGGCGCGAAGACGAGCGCCGGGCGACCGATGCGCGCGATGACGTTGGCCATCGTGAAGGTCTTGCCCGAGCCGGTGACGCCGAGCAGCGTCTGGTACGCGAGGCCGTCCTCGACGCCCTCGACGAGCTGCGCGATCGCCTGCGGCTGGTCGCCCGCAGGCGGGTAGGGCATGAAGAGCTGGAACGGCGAATTCGGGAAGGCGGCGAACTCGCCCTGATCCGCCGGTTTTGCGGCAGCACCCTCAGGCGGGCGGTCGGCGGACCCAGGCGGGACGGCGATTGCAGACTTCATCGAAGAGTTCTCTGACGGTCGGGCGCCTCGGCGGGCGCGCCGGTCGCAGCCATCTGCGAACGGCCTGTACGGCCACACGGCTTGTGCACTGGATTGTGGCAGCACCGGCGCCCTCGACGCGCCATCCCTGTTTCCACGCAGGCCGCTTGACCGTTTCCAGCGGCGGACGGCGTCTGTACCGATGCGGGGGCCGGCCTCCGCACACGTCCACCACGCCCAAGGAGCAACAAATGAACGCCATGCCAGCAATGCATTCGAGCCGCCCGTTCGCGACGCGGATCGCCGCAATCGCCTTTGCAGCCTGCGGGGCAATTCCCGCGTTGGCCGTCGACATGACGACCGACGCCGCTGCCCGCGACGGTGAGGGTTTGACCTTTCCACGCTGTCCGCTCGGGGTGAATGCCGGGCATGGTCGCGCCGAGGCCTTCATGTCCGCGGTGCGGCCCGACCCCTGCCGGGTACCAGCGCCTCCGCTGCCACGCTTCCCGCTCTGAAGCCGGACCCTGCACGTCGCGGGTGCCGCGCCCGGTACCACGTTCACGCACGAGGCGGACGAATATCGCGCGCACCCGCGACGGCGCGGACGGCACGACACGCGATCGCAGCCATGCGCATCCCCCCAATTCGAAGGCGCCGTTCCGAGTCCGCAACTTTCCTCGCAATTCGTCCGTACCAGTGCGGGGGCTTGCAGCAACCGCACATCCATCACTCCGAGGAACGACCATGAAAGACAAGCTCTCCGGCCCACCGTTCGCGGTGCGTGCGTTCGGCCTCCTGGCCGCCGCGCTCGTGGTGGCCTTGCTGTTCTGGGTCCAGTTCGGCCTGGCCGAGCACTACGACAGCGTCGGCGTCACGGCCCTCGTCGGGCCCGGTCCGGCACCCGTGACACGCGTTGCCACGGCGTCCGCGCCGCGGCCGTAGGCGGTGTATGGCGGGGGCCGCGACGAATCGGCTGTACAAGTGGATCGATCGGATCGACACTTGCACGCCGACTCTCCGGGGTAGTCCATGCTCTCGACCGAAGACGTCATCACGCTGAGTCGCTGGTTCGACGAGGTACTGGCCTTGCCTCCATCTGCCCGCGAGGCCTGGATGGCGGCACGCGAGGCGAGCCAGCCGCAGCTGATCGCGCGGCTGCGTGCCACGCTGCGCGAGGAATCCGCAAACCTGCTGGCGACGCACTTGCCGGCGATCGGTGTGAGTCCCGACGAGACCGCACAGCCGGGCGAACTCGTCGGACCCTACCGCCTGCTGCGCGAGCTTGGCCGCGGCGGCATGGGCGCCGTCTGGCTGGCCGAACGGGCCGACGGCATCTACGAACGCCAGGTCGCGCTGAAGTTGCCGCGCCTGGCGCGCGGGCCGCGCCTGGCCGAACGCATGGCACAGGAGCGCCAGATCGGCGCGCGCCTCGAACACCCGCACATCGCGCGGCTGTACGACGCCGGCATCGATGCCCAAGGCCGGCCCTACCTGGTGCTGGAGTACGTGGCCGGCGAGCCATTGCTCGCCCATGCACAGCATGCCGCGCGCGATCGCACGGCGCGAATCGCGCTGCTGTGCCAGGCCTGCGCCGCCGTCGCGCACGCGCATCGCCAACTCATCGTGCACCGCGACATCAAGCCGTCGAATCTGATGGTCGACGCGCAGGGCCAGGTGCGGCTGCTCGACTTCGGCATCGCCAAGCTGCTCGACGCCGACGACCGAACCGCCGACGGCGAACTGCAGCGCACCCATACGCCGGCCTATGCCGCGCCGGAGCAGTTGCGCGGCGAGCCGGTGACGACGGCGACCGACCAGTACGCGCTTGCCGTCGTCGGCCATGAATTGCTGACCGGCCGCCGTCCTGCCAACGGCCTGCCCGACCCGGCGCTCGACCGCGACGCCGCCGCCGTGCTGGCACGGGCGCTACAAGCGCGGCCCGAGGACCGATATCCGTCGGTCGAGCATTTCGCCGACGACCTGCGACGCGTGATCGAAGGCCGGCCGGTTGCCACCGATCCTGGTTCCTGGGCGCACCGCGGCCAACTGCTGCTGCGCCGGCATCGCGGCATCGCCGCGCTGGCCGCGACCGCAGCGCTCGCCCTGCTGGTCGGTGGCGGGACGGCTTGGCAGCAGCAACGCCAGGCACGCGACGAGGCACAACGTGCCGCGCAGGCGCGCGAGTTCCTGTTCGACCTGCTCGAGGACGCCGAACCGCTCGAGGCCCAGGCTGCGGCCGGTCCGGCGAGCGGCCGCGAACAGCTGCGCGCCGCCGTGTTGCGCTCGCAGACCAGCTTCGAGGGGCAACCCGCATTGCGCGGCGACGTGCTGATCCAGCTCGGCCTGCTGCTGCGCCACGCCGGCGCATCCGACGAAGCCCTGCAGCTGACGCAGCAGGGGTACCGCCTGCTCGCCGCGAGCACCGACGGCGGCGATGCGGCGCTGGCGCGCGCCCGCGCGCAGCTCGCCCAGCAGATGATCGAACGCGGCGAGGGTGAACTTGGCGCCATCGAGGAACTCGCCAGCTCGGCCATCGCCGACTGCAGGCGCGACGCGCTGCGCTGCGCCAAGGCGCGCGCCTACGCCGAGTGGGCGCTGATGCAGGTGGCGCTGCGCCGCGGCCAGGTCGATGCCGCATTGCAGCACGCCGAAAGCGCCGTGCAGGCGAACGTGGCAGGCTTCGGCGAGAACGATCCGGAGACCGTGCTTGCGCGCGTGACCCTCGCCGCCGCGCTGCGCAACGGTGGCCGCCTGCCGCAGGCCGCGCAAGCGCTCGCATCGGCGGTCGCATCGTCGCGCGACGTGCGCATGCGGGCTGCCGACCGTGCGCAGTTGAACCTGTGGCAGGCGGTGATCGCGGCCGACCTCGGCCGCCATGCCGACGCCATCGCCGCCCTGGACACGCTGATTGCGACCCCTGCGTCCGACTCGGACCTCGCGACCTGGCATCGCTTGCGCGCGCAGTCGCTGCACGAGTTGCAACGCTGGCCCGCTGCGCTGGCCGAGGCCGAGACCGCGCTCACACTCGCCGAATCCGCACACGACGGGTGGGAGCGCGCGATCGCGCGGCAAGTCCGCGGCCGCGTGCTGTCGGCGCTGGGCAACGATGCCGAGGCGCGCCGCGAACTGGACCGGGCTGCGCTTGGGTTGCAGTCGCTCGGGCTGGCCGAAGGCAGCATCGAGCGGCTGCGGCTGCAACGTCTGATGGCCGAAGCGGCGCTGCGCGGCGGCGACCTCGCGACCGCCGCCGCTCTGCTGGCGCCGCTGCCCGCGGCGCACCATGCCGGCACAGTGGCGCCGCTGGCGCCGATCGATCTCGCGCAAGTCAGGCTGCTGCAGGGCACGCTCGACCGCCTGCGGGGCGACCTCGCCGCCGCGCGCGGACATGTCGGCGAGGCGCAGTCGCTGCTTGCCGCGCTGCCGGTCGCGCACCCGCTGCGGCGGCGCCTGGCCATCGAGACGGCGCTCGTCGAGCTGCAGGAGGGCGGTGCGGCCGAACCCGTGCGCGCCGCTGCGCGTCAGTGGCTTGCCGAATTGCCGGCCGACGCCGGCAACCGTCAGGTGCTCACCCGCCTGATCGACGATCCGGCCAGCGGCCGCGATCTCGTGATCCGATGATCCACATAGGAGACTTCGATGAAGACACGCTTCGTTTCGGCCCTGCTGGCCGGCGCCCTGACCGCGATCGGACCGGGCACGGCGGCGTTCGCACAAGGCCAGCCCATCCGCATCGGTCCCATGCCGGGGCAGTTCCCCGAAGAACCCATCAGGCTCGAGAACCTTCGCGACTTTCTCGACTACTTGGGCAAGGAGAAGCTGCCCTTCGGAATCACCATCGAGATGACTCTGCGTTGCCTCGGTGGGCTCTGCGGTGGCGGCATCAAGCCGAGCAGCATCCCGGTACAACAGACGCAGACGCTGCCCTGCCAGGACTTGTCGGGCGACGAGCGAATCAAGTGCCTCGAAGCGTTCATTCGGGCGAACGCAATGCTTCGCTGACAGCGTCCTGCGCCTCACGATCCCAGCATCGCAGCCATCAGCCGCCGCGCCTTGTCCCAGTCGCGGCGCACGGTGCGCTCGGTGAGGCCGAGGGCGTCGGCCACCTCGGCTTCGGCGTAGCCGCCGAAATAGCGCATCTCGACCACCTGGGCGAGGCGCGGCTCGGCCTGCGCCAGTCGGTGCAATGCGTCGTGTACGTGCAAGATGGCACTTTCGTCCTGTCCGGCGAGTTCGCCGCCGAGTGCGGTGTCGAGCGTCAAGCGCTGCAAGTCGCCGCCGCGGCGCTGGGCCTGGCGTTCGCGCACCATGTCGATGATGACCGAGCGCATCACCTGCGACGCATAGGCGAAGAAGGCACGCCGCTGCGTCGCCTGCAGGCCGCCCCGTGCAACGAGGCGAAGAAAGGCTTCGTGCACGAGGCTCGTCGTCTCGAGCACCGTGCTGCGCCCGCCGTCGCGCAGGCGTGCGTGAGCAAGCCGACGCAGTTCGCCGTAGGCGGCGGTATAGAGCGCATCGACCGCACCGGGTTCGCCGGCGTGAAGACGCCTGAGGAGTTCGTCGAAGTCGGCCATCGCATATTCCCCACTGCTGCCATCGTAGCGCCAGCCCGGCCTGCGTCGCGGATCGCGCAGCCATAGAATTGCGATGCGCTGGCGGTGCAAGCGCCAGCGCATCGCACCTCGACTTCGCGCAACGAACGGCGTGCTCCGCGCCCAGCCTGGAAGGCCACTCGATGTCATTGTTCTCCGCCGTCGCGCTCGCCCCGCGCGACCCCATCCTCGGCCTGAACGAGCAGTTCGCCGCCGACCCGAATCCGGCCAAGGTCAACCTAGGCGTCGGCGTGTATTTCGATGCCGACGGCAAGCTGCCGCTGCTCGCGTGCGTGACGCAGGCCGAGGCGCGGATGCAGGCCGCGCCGAAGCCGCGCGGCTATCTGCCGATCGACGGCATCGCGGCGTACGACATGGCGGTGCAGGGCCTCGTCTTCGGCGCCGACAGTGCCGCCGTCGCCGAAGGCCGGATCGCGACGGTGCAGGCGCTAGGCGGCACCGGCGGGTTGAAGGTCGGCGCCGATTTCCTGCGCGGGCTGAACCCGAAGGCGCGCGTGCTGATCAGCGACCCGAGCTGGGAGAACCACCGCGCGCTGTTCACGAACGCGGGCTTCGAGGTCGCGGCCTATCCCTACTACGACGCGGCGGTGCACGGCGTGAACGCCGACGCGATGCTTCGCGCACTGGACGCGGCCGACCCCGGCACCATCGTCGTGCTACATGCCTGCTGCCACAACCCGACCGGCTACGACCTGACGCCCGCGCAGTGGTCGCAGGTTGTCGAGATCGTCAAGGCGCGGCGCCTCGTCGCCTTCCTCGACATGGCCTACCAGGGCTTCGGCCAGGGCATCGCCGAGGACGGCGCGGTGATCCGGCAGTTCATCGCCGCCGGGATCGACTTCCTCGTCGCGACGAGCTTCAGCAAGAGCTTCTCGCTCTACGGCGAACGCGTCGGCGCGTTGAGCGTCGTCTGCGCGAGCAAGGACGAGGCGGCGCGCGTCCTGTCGCAGTTGAAGATCGTCATCCGCACCAACTATTCGAACCCGCCGACGCACGGCGCGCAGGTCGTCGCCACCGTGCTGACGACACCCGAACTGCGCAAGCTGTGGGAGGACGAACTCGCCGCGATGCGGCTGCGCATCCGCGAGATGCGCAGCGCGCTCGTCGAGAAGCTGCGCGCCGCGGGCCTGGCGCGCGACATGGGCTTCGTGCTGCGCCAGCAGGGCATGTTCAGCTACTCGGGGCTGTCGGCCGCCCAGATGCAGCGTCTGCGCAACGAGTACGGCATCTATGGTGTCGATTCGGGCCGGATCTGCGTCGCGGCGCTCAACCATGCCAATCTGGACGCGGTCGCAACGGCGATCACCGCGGTCAGCGCGCAGTAGTCGAACCAGGCGCGCGGTCTCGGGGACTGCCCCGGCGGGGGCGAGCTTGTCACGTTCGTGACAAGTTGGCGTTGCGCGCGCGCTTCACACCTGTAAAGCGCGGGTTAATCCGGGTCGATACAACAGCGTGATTCGAGCGAAATCAATAGAATGGTGCGACGCAGCAAACGTGCGTCCAACGATATGGGAGCCGCAGCCCGATCGACACCGTCGTGATGTCAGCGCAGCGAGCCGCCCCCACGAGGAGAAACCATGCTCTATCAGATCTACGAGACCCAACGCGCTCTGCTGAGCCCGTTCTCAGAGTTCGCCTACACCTCGGCCAAGCTCTACAACCATCCGCTCTCGCCGTTCTCGCACACGCCGCTTGCGCCGCGCGTCTCGGCCGGCCTGCGGCTGATGCACCGTCTGTCCAAGGAATACGAGAAGCCCGAGTTCAATATCCACACCGTGACCGTCGACGGCGTCGATATCGCGGTTCAGCAGCGCGTCGCGCTCGAGAAGCCCTTTTGCCGCCTCCTGCGCTTCAAGCGCTTCACCGACGACGTGCCGATGCTGACCGCAATGAAGGATCAGCCGAAGGTTCTCGTCGTCGCGCCGCTGTCGGGCCATCACTCGACGCTGCTGCGAGGCACGGTGCGCGCGCTGCTGCAGCACCACAAGGTCTATATCACCGACTGGACCGATGCCCGCATGGTCCCCGCCTCGGCGGGACCGTTCCACCTCGACGACTACGTGCGCTACGTGCAGGAGTTCATCCGCCACATCGGCGAGGACGTGCACGTGATCTCGGTCTGCCAGCCGACGGTGCCCACGCTCGCCGCGGTCTCGCTGATGGCGACGCACGGCGAGCCGACGCCGCGCACGTTGACGATGATGGGCGGCCCGATCGATGCCAGACTGAGCCCGACGAGCGTCGACAACCTGGCGACAAACAAGTCCCACGGCTGGTTCGAGAACAACGTCATCCACCGCGTGCCCGAGAACTATCCGGGCAGCGGCCGTCCCGTCTATCCCGGCTTCCTGCAGCTCGCCGGCTTTCTGGCGATGAACCCGGACCGGCACATGAAGTCGCACTACGACTTCTTCCTCGACCTGGTGCGCGGCGACGGCGACAACGCCGACGCGCACCGCGAGTTCTACGACGAATACAACGCCGTGCTCGACATGCCGGCGGAGTACTACCTCGATACGATCAAGACCGTATTCCAGGACTTTGCCCTCGTCAACGGCAACTGGCGGGTCGGCGGCGAGCTTGTACGTCCGCAGGACATCACCGACAGCGCGCTGCTGACGATCGAGGGCGAGCTCGACGATATCTCGGGCGCCGGCCAGACGCACGCCGCGCACGCGCTGTGCCGCGGCATTGCCGACACCGACCATTTCCACTACGACGCAGTTGGGGCCGGCCACTACGGCATCTTCTCTGGACGCCGCTGGCGCGAGAACGTCTACCCCGAGGTGCGGCGCTTCATCGCGGCCTACCACTTGCCCGCGCAGTCGCAGCCCGGCGCGGTCACCGACCTGCGCGCGGCGAAGTCGCGTCGAACGCAGCTCGCCCAGGCCGCACGCAGCACGCCGGCATCGAAGAGGGCCGCGAAGTCGCGCCGATAATCCGCGCGTGAGCGCAGACGACCTCGCCGATCGCCTCAACGACGCGCTGCCGCAGACGCAGTGCACGCGCTGCGGCTACCCCGATTGCCGCCACTATGCGCAGGCCATCGCGGCCGGCGAGGCCGATATCGACCGCTGCCCGCCGGGCGGTGCCGAGGGCATCGCGCGCCTTGCCCGCATCAGCGGGCGGCCGCTGCTTGCGCTGGATCCCGCCTGCGGCGCCGAAGGACCGTTGCGGCTCGCGCTGATCGACGAAGCCGCCTGCATCGGCTGCACGCTGTGCATCGAGGCCTGCCCGGTCGATTGCATCCTCGGCGCGCCCAGGCGGATGCACACCGTGGTCGCCGAGCAATGCAGCGGCTGCGAACTGTGCGTTCCCACCTGCCCGGTCGACTGCATCGCGATGATCGACGTCTCGAGCCCGCGCACCGGCTGGGCCGCCTGGAGCGTGGCGCAGGCGACGCAGGCGCGGGCGCGCCATGACGCGCGCCGCGCGCGGCTCGAACGCGAGCAAGCGCAAGTCGAGGCCCGCCTGAGCGCCGCGGTGCGGACCCGCGCCACCCCGTCGGCGCGCCCGGCGAATGCCGCGTCGCAACCCGCTGCGGACGCGCAGGCGATCATCGAAGCAGCGCTCGCACGCGCCCGCCAGTTGCGGGAGCCCCCGCGATGAAGCCGCTTGACGTCGAACCCTTCTTCGCCGCGCTGAAGGCGGCCAATCCGCAGCCGGCCTCGGAGCTCGAGTACAGCAGCGTCTTCGAACTCCTCGTCGCGGTGCTGCTTTCGGCGCAGACGACCGACGCCGGCGTGAACAAGGCGACGCGGCGGCTGTTCGCCGTCGCCCGCACGCCGCGCCAGATGCTCGCGCTCGGCGAGGACGGCCTCGCCGCCCATATCCGCACGATCGGCCTGTACCGCAGCAAGGCGCGCCACCTGATGCAGACCTGCCGCATGCTCGAAGCCGAGCACGCCGGCCAGGTGCCGCGCACGCGCGAAGCGCTGCAGGCGCTGCCGGGCGTCGGCCGCAAGACTGCCAACGTGATCCTCAACGTCGCCTTCGGCGAGCCGACCTGTGCCGTCGACACGCATGTCTTCCGGGTCGCCAACCGCACCGGGCTCGCGCCCGGCAAGGATCCGCTGCAGGTCGAGCAAGCCCTGCTCGCGCGCGTGCCGGCGCCTTATGCGCTCGGCGCGCACCACTGGCTGATCCTGCTCGGCCGCTATGTGTGCCTGGCGCGCAAGCCGCAATGCTGGCGATGCGTTGTCGCCCGCTGGTGCGATTTCGAGCCCAAGACGACGGCCTGAGGCGGCGCACCGCCGCCCACGGCGGCATGGGGCGCCCCTACAATCGCAGCTCTCAACGCCATGTGACCCCGCAACGCACGATGAGCTCCGTCGAAGTCCTTGCCGAACGCGTCGAACGCCTGTTGCTGCGGCACGAAGAACTGCAGCGCACCGCGACGCTGCTCGAGCAGGAGCTGGCCGGCGTCACCCAGGAACGCGACAGCCTGCGTTCGCGGCTGAATGCGGCGCGCAACCGGATCGACGCCCTGCTCTCGCGGCTCCCCGCCGATGCGCCCACCGACAGCGCGACGGACGCTGCGAACGGAGCGAACCCGTGAAGCAGATCGAAGTCACTATCCTGGGCCAGAGTTACGTCCTCGGCTGCCCGGAGGGCGGCGAGCGTCCGCTGCTCGCCGCGGTCAGCCGCGTCGACAGCGAGATGAGCGCGATCCGCGACGCCGGGCGTGTCAAGGCGCGCGAGCGCATCGCCGTACTTGCCGCGCTCAACCTCGCCTACGCCCTCGCCGAGGGGCCGGCGGGCACAAGCGAGGCAGCGGCGGATGGCGCACCGGGCGACGTCGACATCGAGGCGCTCGTCGCGCGCATCGACCGCGCCCTCGGTGCGGACGGCCAGTTGCTCTGAAAAGAGGCCGTGTCCGTATGCGTTTTGACACGCGCATCCCGATCCGCGCGGCGTAGAATGAATCCGTCCGTTGCGCTCGCGGGAGTTTTATATTTCCTTGAACCGATGCTCTCGCCGAGCTAGGGCTTGGAAAATCGTCCGGCAGGCGTGAACGTCTCGCGTCAGATGATCCCAATGTCGGACTGACCTCGCCCCCCTGGACCCTGGGTTCAGGAATGCGGCTCCCGGTTCGCGACGGACACCTTGTCGAGCAGCCGCCGGTTGCCGCCGCCCGGCGATGCAACCGGCCGGCCGCCCCCTGCCACCCGACGATCCACCCCGAGCATGGCGCGACGATACTGGCTGATGAAGAGCGAGCCGTCGGAAGTCTCGATCGACGATCTGGCGCGCGCGCCGGCGCAGACCGTGCCGTGGTTCGGCGTTCGCAACTACCAGGCGCGCAACTTCATGCGCGACGAGATGCGCGTCGGCGACGGCGTGCTCTTCTATCACTCGAGCTGCCCGCAGCCGGGGATTGCCGGGATCGCCGAGGTGGTCAGCGCCGCCTATCCCGATGCCACCCAGTTCGATCCGAAGAGCCCCTACTTCGATCCGAAGGCGACGCTGGACGCGCCGCGCTGGGTGAACGTCGACGTCAAGCTTCGTGCCCGCGAACGCCTGATCGGGCTGGACGAACTGCGGGCCGAGCCGAAGCTGGCGCAGATGCGCGTGCTGCAGCGCGGCAACCGGCTGTCGATCACGCCCGTGACGAGCGCGCAGTGGCACACGATCTGCGAGCGCGTGTGGGGGCGTCCGGCCTGACTGCGCGGCTGCGCGCCGTCATTCCGGCTCGAACCGGATGCTCGCGAGCGTGACGTGATTGCCGCCCCGGCGCCTGGCTTCGGCGAGCGCCACGGCGGAGGCGCGCAGCAGTTCGTCCTGCGTATGCGCGGTGTGCGGAAAGCTCGACACGCCCATCGAGACGGTAAAACCGATCTCCGTGCCTTCGAGCATCACGATCTGCGTCGCGCATTGGCGGCGCAGGCCCTCCATGCGCGAATGCGCGGTCGCCAGTCCGACCCCGGACAGCAGGACCGCGAAGTGTTCGTCGTCGACGCGGCATGAGGCATCCATCGCCCGCGTATTGCTGCGCAGCAGCCGGCCGAGCGCCTCGAGAATCCTCGCGCGCGCGGCCGCACCGAGCGCAGCCGCCGTGTCGGAGAGCGGATCGAGCGTGATCGAGACGAGGGCGAATTCGCGATGCTCGCGCAACGACAGGTCGACCTCGCGGCGAAGCTGATCCTCGAAATGCACGCGCTGGTACAGCCCCGTCTCGGTATCGCGCAGGTCACCGTCGACCGCCGTGCGCCGCTGCGCCTCGCTTTCGCGCTGCTGCGTCTCGATCTGCTCGAGCGCGCGCCGCAGTTGCGCGTCCTTCTGCCGCGCCGCCGTCTGCTCGGTCCAGATGCTGCACAGGTAGCGCGCCGCGCCCGCATCGGCCGGTGCGAGGACACGCCGGTAGACGCTGAACTCGCGCCGCACGCCGGAGCGCTCGATGCGGTGCTCGCTGATCTGGGCGTCCTGCTGCGCGGCGGCCGATTGATCCGCCGCGCGCAGCGCCGTCCACTGGCCCGCCTCCATCAGATCGGCGTCGGCAAGCCCCGCAATCTCGTGCGCCGGCCGCCCCAGCAACTCGGCCATCCCGGCGTTGACGAATGCGTAGCGCCCGCTGGCGATCTCCTTCACCGCGAGCAGCGCATGGCTGTGCTCGACGAAGCCCAGCAACACCTCGCACAGCGCGGTCGGCGCCAGCGCGAGGGACGCAGTGAGCTGCCCCGCGCCAACGGGCGCCGCTGTCGGCTCGTGAAACTCGGGTCGGCTCATCTCAATCGTCTCCCTGACTCTGCTGCGCGCCGACAGGCAGTCGGTCCGGCATCGGACAATCTGCGCACCCCTGGCAAGCCACACGTACGATATTGGCCGTGTGCCGGCAACAATTCAAGCGAGTTCCCCCAAGAAACGCATGCACACCCCCCTAAGTTGATGATAGCGGCGGGTCGATCCCCTTCCCTCGAGCAAAGCCACATTCGGGTCATCCCGCAACGGCCAGCGAACGATTGCGGCACCGCGGCGGCTTGCCACCTCTGCTGCGGTGGCGTGACATGACGCTCGAGATCGACGCGGTCGTCATCGGCGCCGGCGCTGCCGGACTGATGTGCGCCGGCATCGCCGGCCAGCGCGGTCTGCGCGTGCTGCTGATCGATCACGCGACGAAGCTTGCCGAGAAGATCCGCATCTCGGGTGGCGGCCGCTGCAACTTCACGAACCGGGCAACGACGCCGGCCAATTTCCTGTCGGAGAACCCGGCGTTCTGTCGCTCGGCGCTGGCAGGCTATACGCCGGACGACTTCATCGCCCTGTTGGGCCGGCACCGGATCGGCTGGCACGAGAAGCACAAGGGCCAGTTGTTCTGCGACGAAGGCAGCTCGCGCGTGATCGACATGCTGGTGCGCGAGTGCGATGCCGGTGGCGTCGTCCGCTGGCAGCCCTGCGCGGTGCACGCCGTTCGTCGCACGGGCGACGCGATGGCGCTCGAGACGGCGCGCGGCCCGGTTCGGGCCACCGCGGTCGTCGTCGCGACCGGCGGCTTGTCGATACCGCAACTCGGCGCGAGCGACTTCGGCTACCGCCTGGCGCGCGGCTTCGGCCATGCCGTCGTCGAGCCACGACCGGCCCTCGTGCCGCTGACCTTCGACGGCGCAGGCTGGCAGCCGTTTGCGGCGCTCGCCGGCGTATCCTGCGAAGTGCGCATCGATGCCGGCGTGAAGCCGCGCTGCAGCTTCACCGAAGATCTGCTGTTCACGCACCGCGGCCTGAGCGGCCCGGCGGTATTGCAGGCGTCGAGCTACTGGCGCGAAGGAGAGAGCCTGCGCATTGCATTCGCCGACGCCGACGCCTTGCGCACGGCACTCTTCGCGGCGAAGACCGGTTCGCGCCGCAGCGTCGGCAACGAACTGGCGCAGCTCTTGCCTCAGCGCCTGGCGCAGACCTGGTTGCGGCTGACGGGGATCGACGGCCAGACGCCGATCCGCGCGCTGCGCGACAAGGATCTCGGCCGCCTCGCCGAGCATCTGTCGCGCTGGGAGCCGACGCCTTGCGGCAGCGAAGGCTGGCGCAAGGCCGAAGTGACCGCCGGAGGCGTCGATACACGCGAACTCGATTCGCGAACGATGGAAAGCCGGCGTGTGCCGGGCCTGTATTTCATCGGCGAGGTGGTCGACGTGACCGGCTGGCTCGGCGGCTACAACTTCCAGTGGGCGTGGGCAAGCGCCGCGGCATGTGCCCGCTCGATCGGGCCGGGAGCATCGCGCAGCCTGGCGAGCCGCGCCAGTCCCGCCGTGACCGGGGCAGCTGAAAGGACTGACCCGGCGCAGCCCGACAACGGGTGCGATCAAAACTGATGTGTCCAAATAGAGGCTGTGTCAACGGCGTGCGGAGGTAGCTGCGATGGAAAGCGACGGGGT
>OEIU01000243.1_pt1 | contig 54601 bp, 50 predicted proteins | sample 1539221 | NCBI WGS metagenome assembly OEIU01 (sample SAMN03792071, study PRJEB22550) | activated sludge metagenome | feature: wastewater treatment plant; material: activated sludge; isolation source: Wastewater treatment plant of a petroleum refinery complex | place: Argentina: Zarate | collected... | reverse complement strand
GGTTGAAGACCGGCACTCCGCCGCGGCTCGACGGCACCACCATCGACTGGTCGGCAGTCGAGATGCAGCCCGGCGACGATCCACCGGAGCCGTTCTCGGTCATGACGGACAGGATCACGACGCCGCAGATCGAATGCGGGATTACCCGGACGACGCCGGCGACCCATGACGTGATCCGCGCCAATGTTCATCGCTCGCCGATGTATTCCGGCCAGATCAGGAGCAGCGGTCCGCGCTATTGTCCGTCGATCGAGGACAAGATCGTCAAGTTCGGCGATCGCGACGGCCATCAGATCTTCCTGGAGCCGGAAGGGCTCGACGACACCACGGTCTATCCGAACGGCATCTCGACCTCGCTGCCGGAAGAGGTTCAGCTCGCGATCCTCGCCAGCATTCCCGGCCTCGAGCGGGTCAGGATGGTCCGGCCGGGCTACGCCATCGAATACGACCATGTCGATCCGCGCGAACTCGATCCGACCCTGCAGACCAGGCGCGTGCCGGGTCTCTTCCTGGCGGGACAGATCAACGGCACGACGGGATATGAGGAGGCGGCCGCGCAGGGGATCGTCGCTGGCCTCAACGCGGCCCTGACGGCGGGTGGTGCCGATCCGATCGTGTTCGATCGGGCCGACGGCTATCTCGGCGTGATGATCGACGATCTCGTGACCCGCGGAATATCAGAGCCGTATCGGATGTTCACCTCGCGGGCGGAGTATCGTCTGACCCTGCGGGCTGATAATGCCGATCAACGCCTGACCGACAAGGGCATCGTGCTCGGCTGCGTGGCCTCGGCGCGGGCTCAGCGCCACCGGGACAAGATGGCCGCGCTGGCGGCGGCGAAGGCTTTGGCCAAGTCGCTGACCATAACTCCCAACGAGGCGGCGAAGCATGGCCTCGCGCTCAACCGCGATGGTCATCGCCGGTCGGCTTTTGAACTACTGGCCTATCCTGAAATCGAGCGGACAAACCTGCGCGGCATCTGGCCGGAGTTGTCTGATATCGACCCCGCCATCGCCGTCCATCTCGAGATCGACGCCAAGTACGATGTCTACCTCAAGCGCCAGACCGCCGACGTCGATGCTTTCAGGCGAGACGAGGGCCTGGTGCTCTCGGGCATCGACTACGGCGATGTGCCCGGGCTTTCCAACGAGGCGCGTGCCAAGCTCGCAGCGGCGCAGCCGCGGACCGTGGGGCAGGCGGGCCGGCTCGACGGTCTGACGCCGGCGGCGCTTGGGATCCTGGCCGCCTATCTGCGTCGTGAGGCGCGGCGGAAGAATTCGCGAGCAACAGCGTAAAGAATCTGTTTCACGTGAAACGGGCAGGGCGGACAAAGTCTACACATAAAGCGGCGCGGCGGTTGTCTATCGTCATTGCGAGGAGCGGCAGCGACGAAGCAATCCATCTTTCGATCTTGCCGCACGATGGATTGCTTCGCTGCGCTCGCAATGACGGCTACCGATAGACAGCGTTTCAGTTATGGGCAAAAGCCAAATAGATCTTCCCTCGGCCAATGACCGAGCTGAGGCACTTGCGCTCACGCCTGTCTCGCGCGAGATCGTCGAGCGGCTCGATCGCTACGTCGCGCTTCTTCTGCAGTGGCAAGCCAAGACGAATCTTGTCGCACCCTCCACGCTTCCCAATCTCTGGACGCGACACATCGCCGATTCGCTCCAGCTCCTGGACCTGGCGCCATCGGCAAAAATCTGGGTCGACTTCGGCAGCGGCGGCGGTTTTCCAGGCGTCGTGCTCGCCTGCGCGCTAGCCGAAACGCCGGGCGCCAACGTTCATCTGGTCGAGCGCAACGCCAAGAAAGCGGCCTTCCTGCGCGAGGCCGTCCGCATAACTTCTGCGGCTGCGACCGTGCATTTGGCTGAGATCGGGGATATTGTGGAAAGAATCGGTAGTCGCGTCGATTGCGTCACAGCGCGGGCGCTGGCTCCATTACATCAGCTTGTCGGTTTCGCGGAACCGTTTGTGAGCGGCGGCGCCAAGGCGCTGTTTCTCAAGGGTCAAGATGTAGAGGCTGAATTGACCGAAGCCACTAAATACTGGATTATTCACCCGCGACTCCACTCCAGCCGAACGGGCGGGCACGGCTGGATCGTCGAACTCGACCGAATCGAGCGACGCACCCCTTCCGCAACTACAAATGGCGAACGGGCATGAGCGAATTAGACGAGATTTATCAAGATGATAGGAAGCCTACGCCGCCGCCTCATCCGCGTATCCTGTCGCTCGCCAATCAAAAGGGTGGCGTCGGAAAGACCACTACCGCAATCAATCTCGGCACCGCACTCGCGGCGATCGGCGAGCGCGTCCTGATCGTCGATCTCGATCCGCAGGGCAACGCCTCCACCGGTCTCGGCATCGATCGCCGCAACCGCAGCTGCTCGACCTATGACGTGCTGATCGGCGAAGCGCCGCTGCGCGATGCGGTGGTTGTCACCGCCGTGCCGCGGCTGCACATCGCCTCCTCCACCATGGATCTGTCGGGCCTCGAGCTCGAACTCGGCACGACGCCCGGCCGCGCGTTCCGCCTGCGCGATGCGATCGCGGCGCTGAACAAGGACGCCGCGCCGGATGCCGACTACACCTATGTGCTGATCGATTGCCCGCCCTCGCTCAACCTTCTCACCGTCAATGCGATGGCGGCGTCGGATGCGATCCTGGTGCCGCTGCAGTGCGAGTTCTTTGCGCTCGAAGGTCTGTCGCAGTTGCTGCAGACGGTGGAGCAGGTGCGCTCGACGCTCAACCCGAACCTGTCGATCCACGGCATCGTGCTGACCATGTTCGACTCGCGCAACAATCTGTCGAACCAGGTGGTCGCCGACGTCCGGCAGTTCATGGGCTCGAAGGTCTACGACACCATGATCCCGCGCAACGTGCGCATCTCCGAGGCGCCGTCCTACGGCAAGCCGGTGCTGGTCTATGATCTCAAATGCGTCGGCAGCGAAGCCTATCTGAAGCTCGCGACCGAAGTGATCCAGCGCGAGCGCGATCTCAGGACGCATTGAGGAAATATGTAGGGTGGGCAAATCGAAGCGTGCCCACCGATCTTCTTGTGGTGATCAATGGTGGGCATGGCGCAAGCGCGCCTTTGCCCACCCTACGATCCCAGCCTGTCGATCAATCGAATTCTGTTCCGGAGTAGTTGAGTGAAGTCTAGGGAGTTGGCGATGGCCGACAAGACGGGTTCGCGACTGGGCCGTGGCCTCGCAAGTCTGATCGGTGATGTCGGCGGCGAGGCCGCGCACCCCGAACGACCGCGCAACCAGCGCAAGGTGCCGATCGAGTTTCTCAAGCCCAATCCGCGCAACCCGCGCCGGACTTTTTCCGATACCGAGCTCGGCGAGCTCGCGAACTCGGTCAAGCAGCACGGCGTGATCCAGCCGATCGTGGTTCGTCCGGTAAAGGGCGCGCAGGATCGCTACGAGATCATCGCCGGCGAACGCCGCTGGCGCGCCGCGCAACTCGCCAGCCTGCACGAAGTGCCGATCGTGCCGATCGAGGTGAGCGATTCTGACGCACTCGAGATCATGATCATCGAGAACGTGCAGCGCGAAGATCTCAATGCGATGGAGGAGGCGCAGGGCTATCACGCGCTCGCCGACGAATTCAAACGCAGCCAGGAAGAAATCGCCAGGGAGGTCGGCAAGAGCCGCAGCCACGTCGCCAACATGATGCGGCTGACGAAGCTGCCGGCGGAAGTGCAGGGGCTTATCGCGAGCGGTGAATTGTCGGCGGGCCACGCCCGCGCGCTGATCGGCGTGCCCGATCCGCTGGCGGCCGCCAAGCGCATCGTCGCCGAAGGCCTCAACGTCCGTCAGACCGAGGCGCTCGCCCATGAAGAGGGTGTGCCGGAGCGCAAGCCGCAAAAGGCGCGCGGTGGCGGAAGCGGCAAGGCGAAAGACCCTGATACCGTGGCGCTGGAGAAGCGTGTCAGCGACGCGCTCGGCCTGAACGTATCGGTCAACCACCGCGACCCCGGCGGCTCCGTCCAGATCAGCTATCGCAACCTCGAGCAGCTCGACGAGGTGATGCGGCGGCTGGAGGGGAAATAGTCTCTCGGCGTCATTGCGAGCGGAGCGAAGCAATCCATGTCTCGCCGGACGAAGCGATGGATTGCTTCGTCGCTTCGCTCCTCGCAATGACGGCGGATGGTCCCGCGACCTACCCTCGCCGTTTCGCGTTCGCCGCGATCGACAGCAACGTCCGCAGCGCGATTGCGGAGGCCAGCGTCGCCTGCTTGCGCATGTCGAGCGCGGCGGTGCCGAGCTGATCGATGATGGCGGCCAGCCGCGCCGGGCTGAAATTGCGCAGCGCGGTTTCGACGGCGCCCTTGCGCGAGAAATGCACCCGTGGATAGCCGCTCTCGAGCAGGGTCGCGGGCGGCGTGCCTTCGGCGACCGCGAGCGCCGATTTGTGCAGCCACGCGGCCTGGCGCTGCGCAGCCGAGATGATGACGCCGGGATAGGTGCCGGCGACCATTGCTTTCGCAAACTCGCTTTCGACCAGATCCGGCTTGCCGGCAAAGGCGCCGTCGACGATCGGGTCGAGCTTCAGCTCGGACGCGTCGGATACGACGGTCATGACGTCGTCGAGCGCGATCTCGCCCTTGCCGTGAGAATAAAGCGCAAGCTTGCGCAGCTCGTTGCGCGAGGCCTGGCGGTCGCCGCCGAGCAGCGACATCAGCACCGAGCGGGCATCGGCGGCGATGCGCAGGTTGGATGTCCGCAACTCCTCGTCGATCAGCCTGATAAGGTCGCGCTCGGTGTCGGGATAGCAGGCGATCGCGACCGCGGTCCTGGCGCGCTCGCAGGCCTTGCGCAGCGGCGATTCCGGCCTGAGTTCGCCGGCCTCGATCACGATACGGCAATCCTTCACCGCCGAATCCGCCAGCGTATCGACGCCGCTGGCAAAACTGCGCGAGCCGGCGCGCACGCGGATGGCGCGGCGGCCGCCGAACATTGGGATCGTCATGGCCTCGTCGACCAGCCGCGACGGCTCGGCCGCCAGCTCGTCGCCATCCAGCCGCACCATGGAAAAGGGATCGTTGGGGTCGTCGACGGCTGACGCCACGAGCGCATCGGCGCGCTCGCGGACCAGGCCGGCATCGGGGCCGTAGAGCAGGATGATCGGGCGGCCGGGATCGGGCCGGGCGAGAAAGGCGTCGATCTCTTTTCCGCGGAGCGCGACCAACTGAATCAGGTGCCGGCGTAGAAGAACGACGCCAGCCGGGTCTGGATGTTTTCCGCGATTTCGTTGGCGGCGCGATCCTCGGCGTCGCGGAAGGCGCGGGAGCGGGCGAAGCGCTGCAGATTGCCCGGAATGTCATACGACACGCGGGCGAAAGTCGTCCCGGTCATGACGGACTTGTTGGTCGCAAGGTCGATCAGATTGTACTGCGCGTCGATTCCGTAGTTTTCGCTGGATGGCAATGCGGTGTTCGGATCGAGCATCAGCGAGGAGCGCGTGGTGGTGAAGCGCAGCACCAGCCGGTGGGTCGGCGGCATGCCGGTGGCGTTGCCGTAGAGCTTGAACGCCAGCGCGTTACGGATTTCGACCTGGACGCGGGCTTCGCGCGAGGCGTTCGGCTTGTCGACTGGCGGGACTTCCACGCCCATCAGCTTTTCGCGCAGGCCGGGCTGGCCGTCGGTGCGTTCCGCATACATCGGCTGGAAACAGCCGGCCGTGAGCGCCGCCAGCGCGGCGACGGCGATCAGCCGGACGGCGATCCGGGTCCTAGCCAACGACATTCACGATCCTCATGGGAACAACGATTACCTTGCGGACGGCCTTGCCGCCGAGGGCGAGTTTTACCGCATCGAGGGTCAAAACGGCAGCCTCAATTTCCGGATTTTCCGCGCCCCGTGGCACAGTAACATCACCCCGCTTCTTGCCGTTGACCTGGACCACCAGCGTCACGGTGTCTTCAACCAGCAAATCGCGTTCGATTTGGGGCCAGTTGGCCTCCGAAATCAGCCCGGACTCGCCGAGAACCTGCCAACACTCCTCGGCGAGGTGCGGCATCATCGGGGCGATCAATTGGACCAGGATGGTCGCGGCCTCCTTGATTGCCCAGGCGAGATCAGGCGCCGGAGCTCCGCCCTTGGCCAGCGCCTCGGCGAGCGCATTGGTGAATTCCCGGATATGGGCCAGGCAGACGTTGAAATGCATCCGCTCGATGCCGGTCGAGACCTTGTCCAGCGTGCTATGGGCAGCCTTGCGTAGCGCCACGGCGTCGGCGCCGAACGCCGCCGGCCGCGCCGCTGGTGCCGATCCGGCGATGCGGGCTGACTCGTTCACCAGCCGCCACAGCCGCTGGACGTAGCGGGATGCGCCCTGGACGCGCTCGTCGCTCCAGATCACGTCCCGGTCGGGTGGCGAGTCCGACAGCATGAACCAGCGCGCGACGTCTGCGCCGTAGGTCGCGATGATGTCGTCGGGGTCGACCGTGTTCTTCTTCGACTTCGACATCTTCTCGATCGGGCCGATCGCGACCGGCTCGCCGCCGTCAATCATGCTGGCGTGCCGCTCATTGCCGATGGTCTCGATCTTTACCTCCGCCGGCGTCACGTAAGCGCCATCGGCCTTGCGGTAGGTCTCATGCACGACCATGCCCTGCGCGTACTGGCCGGCGAACGGTTCGTCGTAAGCGATGTGCCCCGTGGCCTTCATCGCGCGGGTGAAGAAACGCGCGTACAAGAGATGCAGAATCGCGTGCTCGATGCCGCCGATATATTGATCGACCGGCATTAGCCGATCGACCACGGCCCGCGTGGTCGGTGCGTGCTCGTTCCAGGGATCGGTGAACCGGGCAAAGTACCACGCCGAATCCACGAACGTGTCCATGGTGTCGGTTTCACGCAGCGCCCTGGTGCCGCATTTCGGGCAGTTGACGTGCTTCCAGGTCGGGTGATGGTCGAGCGCATTGCCCGGTCTGTCGAAGGTCGCATCCTCCGGCAGCGTCACCGGCAACTGATCGTCAGGCACCGGCACTACGCCGCATTTCTCGCAGTGGATCACCGGGATCGGGCAGCCCCAGAAACGCTGGCGTGAAATGCCCCAGTCGCGCAGGCGGAAATTCACCTGGCGTTCGCCGACCGGCGCGTTGCCGCGCATCTCGGATTCCAGCCGCTTCGCGACCTCTTCCTTGGCTGCGTCGATGGTCATGCCATCGAGGAAGCGCGAATTGATCATGCGGCCGTCGCCGTCATAGGCGGTGTCGGTGATCACAAACGTCTTCGGGTCCTGGCCCTCGGGGCAGACCACCGGGATGTTGCCGAGCTTGTACTTGTTGACGAAGTCGAGGTCGCGCTGGTCATGGGCCGGGCAGCCGAAGATGGCGCCGGTGCCGTATTCCATCAGCACGAAGTTCGCGACGTAGACCGGCAGCTTCCAATTCGGATCGAAGGGGTGAACGGCCCTGATGCCGGTGTCAAAGCCCTGCTTCTCGGCGGTGTCGATTATTTCCTGCGCGGTGCCGATCTTCTTCACATCAGCGATGAATTCGGCGAGCTTCGGATTCTTTGCGGCCGCCGCCTGCGCCAACGGATGATCGGCCGAGATCGCCATGAACTTTGCGCCGAACAGCGTGTCCGGACGCGTCGTGAATATTTTCAGCTCGGTTTCGCCTGCCGGCGTCGTCGCGGTATCAAGCGCGAAACGAATCAGCAGGCCTTCGGAGCGGCCGATCCAGTTGCGTTGCATCACCCGGACCCGGTCGGGCCAGCGATCCAGCCCATCCAGCGCGTCCAGGAGTTCCTGCGCGTATTTCGTGATCTTGAAGACCCACTGGCTCATCTCGCGCTGCTCGACGACGGCGCCCGAGCGCCAGCCGCGGCCGTCGATCACCTGCTCGTTGGCGAGCACGGTCATGTCGACCGGGTCCCAGTTGATCTTGCGCTTCTCGCGTTCGGCAAGGCCCGCGCGCATGAAGTCCAGAAACATCTTCTGCTGATGCTTGTAGTAAGAGGGGTCGCAGGTCGCGAACTCGCGGCTCCAGTCGAGCGACAGCCCGATCGACCGCAGCTGCTTCTTCATCGCGGCGATGTTGTCGTAGGTCCAGGCCTTCGGCGCGACCTTGCGCTCGATCGCGGCGTTTTCGGCGGGCAGGCCGAAGGCGTCCCAGCCCATCGGGTGCAGCACGTTGAACCCCCTGGCGCGCATGAACCGCGCCAGCACGTCGCCCAGCGTATAGTTCCGGACATGGCCGATATGGATGCGCCCGGACGGGTAGGGGAACATCTCGAGCACGTAGTATTTCGGCCGCGGATCGTCGTTTTTCGAGGCGAAGATCGCCTTTTCGTCCCACTGGCGTTGCCAGCGCGGCTCGGAATCACGGGCGTTGTAGCGTTCGGAGGTCATGGAATCTTAAGGGCTTTTTCTCGGATTCGGGTCCTGTCCAGAGGACGGCGGACTAGGCCACAAAAGCGGCTGCGGGGTCAACGTCTCGGGGAGGCGGGGAGGGCTGATTTGACCGGGCGTGGCTTATCCCGCCATCGCCATCCCGGCCTCGTCCACCAGCCTGGCGAAGCCGTGCTCGACCACGGTGTTGCGCCCGCGGTGCTTGGCGGCGTAGAGGGCGGCGTCGGCGGCTTCGATCAAATCGCCGGGGGTTTGGGCGTCGCTCGGCAGCGTGGCGGCGACGCCGACGCTGACGGTGACCTTTCCGTAGCTGGAGGTGACATGCGGCAGGCCGAGGCCCTGAACGGTGGCGCGCACGGCCTCGCCGATCTCGAGCGCCTTCTGCGCGCTGGTGTTCGGCAGCAGCAGGCAGAATTCCTCGCCGCCATAGCGGCCGGCAAAACCTGTCGTGTCGCCGGCGATGCCGGCCAGCGTCTCGCCGATCCGGGTCAGGCAGGCGTCGCCTTCGGGATGGCCGTAGGTGTCGTTATAGAGCTTGAAGTGATCGACGTCGATCATCAGCAGCGACAGCTCGCAGTGATATTGCTGCGCCTTCATCCATTCGAAATCGAGCCGGCTCTGGAAGCCGCGGCGGTTGGCGAGGCCGGACAGCATATCAATCGAGGCCATCACGGTGAGACGGTCGTTAGTCGCCACCAGTTCGCGCTCGCGCTGGCTGAGCTGCGCGGCCATCGCGTTGAAGGCGCGCGCCAGGGGCACGAATTCAGAGGGCAGGCGGCTGCGCGACACGCGGGCCGACGAGTCGCCTTCGCCGAATCGCCTGGCCATGCCGGTCATGACCTCGATCGGATTGATGATCAGCTTCTCGGCGCCGATCAGCGCGCCGAGCAGCACGAACAGGCAGACGAAGCCGAGCTGCAGGTAGGCGGTGCGGATCTCGCGATTGATCGCCGCCGTCACCCTCGCCTCGTCGACGCTGACGACCAGCCGCGCCTGCGTGCCGGGAATGCGCGCGAAGCTGATCGCGCGCTTCGAGCCGTCGGTCGTGGTGAAAGAGAGCGAGCCGGTATCCGAGTTCGAGGCGAGCGCCTTGTAGGTGATCGCCGACAGCAGCGGCACGTTGTCGAGCGGCTGGCCGATCGCGCTGGCCTGGTCCGCCGGCGCCGCCAGCACGACGCCGGTGCTGTCGATCAGAAGCGCTGAAATGCCCGGTCTGCCACCGAGCTTGGCCATGATCTTCGACAGCCAGTCGATATTGATGCCGGCGACCGCAACCGAATCCTCCTCGGGATTGATGGCGGAGACCGGATAGGCCGCCATCATGATCGGCCGGTTGTTGGTCTTGCCGAACAGATAATCGCTGAAGACGAAATCGCTGGTTTGCTGCGCCTTCCGGAAATACTCACGGTCGCCGATGTTGAGGCCGACCTGGATGTTCAGCGTCGAGCACTGCACGACGCCGTCCTTGCTCACGAGCATGATGCTGCGGATCCAGGGCAGGTTGGCGGGCAGGCTGGCACGCAGGATCTCGCAGCTTCGACCGATGCCGGAGGAGGCGCGGATATAGGCGGCCGATTTCAGCATCGTCTCGACCGAGGAGATCACCTCGCGCTGGGTCTCGGCGCTGTGCTGGGTGATGTTGGCGTATTCTTGCGAGGCCGTCGCGATCTGTCTGGCGCGGGTGTCTTCCAGCGAGCGAACGCGCTCAAGCATCAAGGGCGCCACCAGCAGCACGGCAAGCATCGCCAGCCTGGCGCGGATGCCCAGAAGCTTCTTGAGTTTGATGCGATTGCGGCTGAAAATAACGCCAGACATTCCCTGCCCCCCGCGCCGCAGGGTAGAGCGAAGGTTTCAAGAAGCCTTTCCCGAACTTGGTAAAATTAGCGGAAATGCCGTAAAAACTTCCGGCCGGAACACCGCGCGACATGATGGAAATGACGACAGCACCGCTAACGAATCCTTTACCAAACGGTCTGGCCCATGTGGAGCAGGAGATCGCGCGCGCCTGCAAGGAAGCGCGCCGCGAGCGCGCATCGGTGACGCTGGTCGCGGTGTCGAAAACGTTCGATGCTGCCGCGATTTCGCCGATCATCGACGCCGGACAGCGCGTGTTCGGCGAAAACCGCGTGCAGGAAGCCAAAGGGAAATGGCCGGCGTTGATTTCGGCCCATCCCGGAATCGCGTTGCATTTGATCGGGCCGCTGCAGTCCAACAAGTCCAGGGAGGCCGTGGCGCTGTTCGACGCGATCCATTCGGTTGATAGGCCGAGCCTGTGCGAAGCGCTGGCCAGGGAAATCAAGGCGCAGAACAAACGGCCAGAATTGTTCGTTCAGATAAACACCGGCGAGGAGCCGCAGAAGGCGGGCATCGCGCCCGGCGACGCCGATGCTTTCATCGCGAGCTGCCGCGACAAATATGGTCTGGTCATTTCCGGCCTGATGTGCATCCCGCCGGTCGACCAGGCGCCCGCGCCGCATTTTGCGCTGACGGCCAAGATCGCGGCGCGCAATGGCCTGAAAAACCTGTCGATGGGCATGAGCGCGGATTTCGCGGTCGCGATCCAGTTCGGCGCCACGCATGTACGCGTGGGTTCGGCGATTTTTGGGCATCGCTGACGGCGAAAGCGCTTACTCGAAGCCCACCGACACCTTTCCGAGCGCTCCGAAATCAACAGCGCAGAAATCGCCCGCTTGAATCGGCAATGGTGGATGGCACGTTCCCGTCGTGACGATCTGCCCGGCCTTCAGCGTCACGCCAAGCTGGCGCAACTCGTTGGCGAGCCAGGTCAGTGCTTTCAGGGGATCGCCGAGTACATTCTTGCCGTGGCCGACGAATTGCTGGCCGCGCATCGTCGTCACCGGCCGCTCCTCGACGAGATCGATCGAACGCCAGTCGGCTGACGTGGCAGGCCCCAGCACGAACAGATGCGCGCAGGCATTGTCGGCGATCAACTGGGCCTCGCCGGCGCTGACGAAATCGGCAAACCGCGAGTCCGGAATCTCGATCGCCGGATGCAGCGTACCGACCGCGTCGAGTACTTCCTGCACCGTATACGGCGTCGGCCGCGCCGGCAGATCGAGGCGCATCCGAAACGCGAATTCGGGTTCGGCGACGCGCATTTCATTGCCTTCCATCGACGCCGTGCCGCCATCCGCGATCACGGTCTCGGCCAGGATGCGGCCGGCCATCGGACCTGCAACATTGATGTGCTTTTGTCCGGCCTCGCTGGTCGCCGCGATCTTCCAGCCGAACAGTTTGTCGGACGAGTATTTTTCCAACCCGGCCTGGATCGCGTAGCCCTCGATGCGATCACGCGGCCGTATCGTTTCGTCGAGACCGGAAAGTTTGCGCCCCGTGCGCCAGTGGTCGTGCAGAGCCCTGGACGCGGCTTCTATCGCATTCTTGTCGAGCATGGTTCTGATCCCATCAGCCGATGATGATTTTCGTCCGCGGTCCCATTCGCCGCAACAGCCGCAGCATGGCGGATTTCGTCATCGAAACGCACCCTGCCGTCGGCGAAAAGTCGGGTCGGGCCAGATGCAGGAACACGGCGCTGCCGCGGCCGGCTATCCGTGGCGCGCTGTTGTGATCGATCTCGACGATGAAATCGTAGAGATGGTCCTCGCGCGTCAACCGGTCGCCCGGCTGATCCCGGACAAGGCGAATGGATTGATTGTAACGGCGGTCGTCGGGGTCCTCGCACCAGGCGTCCTCGGGCCGGATAGTCCGGACCGGGAGGAAGGTGCGCGGCCGGATATGGCGGTCGTCGCGCCACCACAGCCGCAGCGGCCGATAGACGCCGCGGGGGGTGCCGCCGTCTCCCTCCCATTTGTTGGCAAGGATGCCGCCGCGACCAAGTGCCACCGGCACCGACCAGCCATCCGCCGTCAGCCATCCCCGGCGCGGGTCGCCGGCAGCGCGCCGGACCCGGACGGCCAGCACCGGGCGGTCACGCTTTGTTGTGTCGTAAGTATTTGTAAAAACGTTGCTTTTCATGCCGCCCGTTGCCGAATCCTGAAGCTGCCCGCCCGGCCACAATTGCCCCACTTGCCGTCATTACAGGACATTCATCCAACCGCGCCCCAAATTTGGGATAAACTGCGGCTCGCCTTGAGAATCTGTAACAATCTCCTACCTCAATGCGAATCAGTACGTGATGACCCGGTTTGCTCGCGAATCAGATTGTCATCGACCAAGACCCGGCTTGAGACGCTTCCGCTTGTGTCCGCCGCCTGCCTCAAGAGGATCGTATCCTATGCCTAATGCCCGCAAGATCCTGATCGTGGAAGACGATACCGATCTGCGCGACACCCTGGTCGAGCAGCTCTCGCTGCACGAGGAGTTCGAAGCTTCCGCCGTCGATACCGGCGCCAAGGGCGCCACCGCCGCCAAGGCCAATGCCCCCGATCTGGTGCTGATGGATGTCGGCCTGCCGGATACCGATGGCAGGGAAGTCGTGCGCAGCCTGCGCAAGGGCGGCTTCAAGGCGCCGATCATCATGCTGACCGGCCATGACACCGACTCCGATACGATTCTCGGGCTCGAATCCGGCGCCAACGACTATGTTGCCAAGCCGTTCCGGTTCGCCGTTCTGCTTGCCCGGATCAGGGCGCAGCTCCGCCAGCATGAGGCCAGCGAGGACGCGGTATTCTCCGTCGGTCCCTACAGCTTCCGCCCCGGCTCCAAGATGCTGACCGCCGCCAATGCCAGGAAGGTGCGGCTGACCGAAAAGGAAACCGCGATCCTGCGCTTCCTGTATCGGGCCGGCCAGTTGCCGGTGTCGCGCGAGACGCTGCTGCAGGAAGTCTGGGGCTACAATTCGGGCGTCACGACGCACACGCTGGAGACCCACATCTACCGTCTCAGGCAGAAGATCGAGAAGGATGCGGCCAATCCGGAAATCCTGGTGACGGAAGCGGGTGGCTACAAGCTGGTGCCGTGATACGATGCGTGGTTACGATCGGTAAGTTTTGCGTATCCCGGCCAATGATTTATGTCGATTGAGGATGATGTAGCCCTGCTTGAGCGGGTCCCGACATTGCGTCTGTTGGGAACGGCAGCGCTGCGCATGCTGGCGATCGGCTCGGAGCAGCGCGATTTCTCGCCGGGCGACTACCTGTTCAACGCCGGCGACGACGCGGATGCGGGCTACATCGTTCAGCGCGGTTCGTTCCGGATCGAGGACGGCGGCGCCGAGGTCGTTGCCGGCCCCGGCTCGTTGATCGGCGAACTGGCGCTGATCGTTCCGATGAAGCGGCCATCGAGCGCGAGCGCGATCGATCATGCCTCGGTTATCCGGGTGGCGCGCAGCCTGTTTCAGCGCGTGCTTGAAAGCGATCCCACCGCGGCGCGCCGGCTGCGCGACGAACTCGCCACCCGCACCAGCCAGCTCGCCAGCGATCTCGTGATGGCGGGCGCAAAGCTGATAATCTGATTTCCAGAGCACGATCCGGAAAAGTGTGCAGCGGTTTTCCGAAAAGATCATGCTCAAAGGATAACCTGAAGCGCGATGATGGTTCATCCCAATCTCATCGCGCTTTAGACATCCAGCGTCACCGTTACAGGTACGTGGTCCGACGGCCGCTCCCAGCCGCGGGCATCGCGCGTGATCCTGAAGTCGGTGACGCCGTCCTTCAGCGCGCGCGAGACCCAGATGTGGTCGAGCCGGCGGCCGCGATCGCCCACCGTCCAGTCGGCGGCGCGGTAGCTCCACCACGTATAGACCTTTTCCGACAGCGGGATTCGCTCGCGCGCGACGTCGAACCATTCGCCGTGCGCTTGCGCCGCCAGCAGCTTCTCGCATTCGATCGGCGTATGCGAGACGACCTTCAGGAGCTGCTTGTGCGACCACACGTCGTTCTCGTGCGGGGCGACGTTGAGATCGCCGACCAGGATATGCCGGTCGTCGCCGCGCGGATGCAGCGGCTCGCACGCCTTCATCTCGTCGAGAAATTTCAGCTTGTGATCGAACTTCGGATTGAGCGCGGGATCGGGAATGTCGCCGCCGGCCGGGACGTAGAAATTATGCAGCACCAGCGGCTTCGCAAGCTGCGCCTTTTCGCCGAACGCCACCGAGATGTGACGCGAGTCGATCCTGTCGCAGAAGGTTCTGATGTCGGTGGTGTCGAAGGGCAGTTTCGAGACGATGGCGACGCCGTGATAGCCCTTCTGTCCGTTCAGTGCGATGTGCTCATAGCCCAGACGCTTGAACCGCTTCAGCGGGAAAGCATCGTCGATGCATTTGGTTTCCTGCAGGCACAGCACGTCCGGCCGCGCCGATTTGAGGAATCTGGCGACGATGTCGATGCGCAGGCGCACCGAATTGATATTCCACGTTGTCAGGGAAAAATGCATGGGAGCCGTGTCTTACCACGGCTCCGGGCGCGGATTTCCGCCTCTCCACAGAAACCATGCAGGAAGGCAGCCGTCAGTTCGCCGGCGTGACGTAGTTGGTGAAGTCGATCTTGAACAGGCCGGGATCGACCTTCCTGGTCGAGTCGAGATTGTACACGGCGACCGTGGTGTCGTAGCCCTGCGGGTCCGTCACCGTCCATTGCTTGAGCTGGCCGTCCTTGACCCCGACCATCAGCATCAGCCGGCTGGTGCCGATCAGGGCCTGCTTCTCCTCGATCGTGACGCTGATATAGACATCGTCGGCCGTGACGCTGACGACATTGGTGTCCTTCAACAGATCGATCCGGTCGGACAGCAGGAAGCGCAGCGGCGTCTGCGACAGCGGATAGATGTCCTGCGTGGCGAGCTTGCGGTCGCGCACGGCCAGCGCCGAGCCGTCCGCGACGATCGCGATCGGGCTCGGATCGTCATATTCGAAACGTACCTTGCCCGGCTTCTGGATGTAGAAATCGCCCTTCGTCCGGCTGCCGTCGGGTCCGACCTGGACGAAATTTCCGACCAGCGTCTGCAGCGAGGACAGGTAGGAACTCACCCGCGCCGCCTGCGCCTTCTGGTTGGCATCGAAGGTCGCAAACACATTGGCGGGAACGTTGCGGTTCGGATTCGGGATCACCGGGTTCGGCGCCGCCTGGGTCGCGCCGGTGGTCGCCGGAGTCTTGTCCTGCGCGCTCATTTGCGCGCCGCCCTCGCGCAGCTTCGGCGCGGGCTTCGGAACCGGAACGTTCTGCGAGAGAGCGGGCGTCGCAAGGCCTGCGATGGAAGTGGCGACCAGAAGGGCCAGTCCGGCGCGCAGCCCGCGATGGGAGGGTTGTTGTGTCATCAGGTATTTTGGATCTCTATGCGATGAGGCATCCCGTTGCCGGACAGTTTATCGTGCTTTCGGGCCTAGGAGATATCGTTTTTCCGTGAAAAATGTTGCGCCGAATCCACGTTTTGCGCCCGGATTCAGAAGCCGCCCTCCTCCTCCGGGACCAGAATTTCGCGTTTGCCGGCGTGATTTGCCTGGCCCACGATGCCTTCGAGTTCCATCCGTTCCATCAAGGAGGCGGCGCGGTTGTAGCCGATTTGCAGGCGGCGCTGAATGTAGGAGGTCGAGGCCTTGCGGTCGCGTTTGACGATCGCGACAGCCTGCGAGAACAGGTCGCCGCCGCCATCGCCGCCCATGCCGGTGGAATCGAACACCGCGCCGTCCTCCTCGCTCGGCTCCTCCGCGGTGACCGCTTCCAGGTATTCCGGCGCACCCTGCGTCTTGAGGTGACGCACGACCTTTTCGACCTCCTCGTCCGAGGCAAACGGACCATGCACGCGGCTGATGCGGCCGCCGCCGGCCATGTAGAGCATGTCGCCCTGGCCGAGCAGTTGCTCGGCGCCCATCTCGCCGAGAATGGTGCGGCTGTCGATCTTCGAGGTGACCTGGAATGCGATGCGGGTCGGGAAGTTCGCCTTGATGGTGCCGGTGATGACGTCGACCGATGGACGCTGCGTGGCGAGGATGACATGGAGACCCGCGGCGCGCGCCATCTGCGCCAGGCGCTGCACGGCGCCTTCGATGTCCTTGCCGGCGACCATCATCAGGTCGGCCATTTCGTCGACGATGATGACGATATAGGGCAGCGGCTCGAGGTCGAGCTTCTCTTCCTCGTAGATCGCCTTGCCGGTTTCCTTGTCGAAGCCGGTATGCACCGTTCGCGTCAGTTCCTCGCCCTTGCCCCTGGCTTCGCCGAGACGCTGGTTATAGCCGTCGATGTTGCGCACGCCGAGCTTGGCCATCTTCTTGTAGCGCTCTTCCATCTCGCGCACGGCCCATTTCAGCGCGACCACCGCCTTCTTCGGATCGGTGACAACAGGCGTCAGCAAATGCGGGATGCCGTCATAGACGGAGAGTTCGAGCATCTTGGGATCGACCATGATCAGGCGGCACTGATCCGGCCGCAGCCGGTAGACCAGGCTAAGGATCATGGTGTTGATCGCGACCGATTTGCCCGAGCCGGTGGTGCCGGCGATCAACATATGCGGCGTGCGTGCGAGATCGATGATGATGGATTCGCCGCCGATGTTCTTGCCGAGGCAGAGCGGCAGTTTGACGTTCGACTCGTTGCTGTCCCTGGTGGTCAGCAGTTCGCGCAGGTAAACCTTTTCGCGATGGGCGTTCGGCAGTTCGATGCCGATGGCGTTGCGGCCGGCAACCACGGCGACGCGGGCCGACAGCGCGCTCATCGAGCGCGCGATGTCGTCGGCAAGGCCGATGACGCGCGAGGATTTGATGCCCGGCGCCGGCTCGAGTTCGTAGAGCGTGACGACCGGTCCCGGGTTGGCCTTGACGATCTCGCCGCGGACGCCGAAGTCGCCAAGCACGCCTTCCAGCGTGCGCGAATTGGCTTCCAGCTCGGCCTTGCTGAGCGGCTGCCGGTCTGAGGACTTGGGCGCCGTGAGCATCGAGACCGAGGGCAGTTCGAACTTGTCGGATTTGCGGGCAGAAGGACGCGGCGCGGGCTTCTTGCGCGAACGAGGGGCTTCTTCTTCCTCCTCCTCCTCCTCCTCCTCGTCCTCGTCCTCTTCTTCCTCCTCTTCTTCTTCGTCCTCAAGCTCTTCGTCCTTCGGGGCCAGCGGCGGCGCGGCACGGCCGCGCAGGCTCGGCTCCTGACGTTCGAACGAAGCGGTGCGGGAGGGCGATGAACTCGACACCAGCGATCGGTAGGCCGCACCCATCAGCCATCCGATCCGCGCCTTGGCGCTCATCAGGGCGTGGTACACCCATCCGAGCGATACCGAGCTGCGATCCACTCCTTCGACGAAGGGCGTGTCATCGTCCTCGATCGGCGTCAGCTCTTCTTCCTTCGGTTGCGAGCCCCAGCCGCAGGCAAACAGGAATGCCGCGAACATCGCGACGAACAGGATGATGCCGAGTACCAGACGATAGACGAAGCCGGCCGGACCGAAGACGACGGCGGGTGCGCGCACCAGCGCATCGCCGACGACGCCGCCAAGGCCGGTCGGCAGCGCCCATGCGCCGCCATGCGGCCAGCAGCTTGCAAAGCCGGCCGCGATCACGGTGCCGAGGATCCAGCAGCCAAGACGCAGCGCCTCACGGTCGAAATTGCGATGGGTCAGCATGCGCCAGCCCCACACCGCGACGGGCAGGATCAGCATGATCGCGCCGAGGCCGAGGATCTGCATCAGGAGATCGGCGCCGATCGCGCCGGGATAGCCGAGCACGTTGCGGATCGGCCGCGAGGTGGCGTGGCTCAGGCTCGGGTCCTGCACGGACCACGTCATCAATGCCGTCGCCGCCACGCCTGATAGCCCGATCAGACCTAGCCCTGTGAGTTCACGCAGGCGCCGGGCCAAGGCCTCGCGGATCGAGACCGGCAGATGGCCGACCAGGGGAATGACACGTTCGATCGCGGGCATGCTCATCGGCTCTGCGATTAATCCAAATTCTCGACCAGGCGGTGCAACGCCTCGGCGGTTGATTCGCTGTCTGAGACCAGCGCGAGGCGGATATAGCCGGCGCCGGGGTTGAAACCATCGGGCTGCAGCCGCGACAGATAGCTGCCGGGGATCACGCGAACGCCCGCGTCGCGATAGAGTCTTACGGCCGCGGCCTCGTCGCCGCCGCGCGCGGATACGTCGAGCCAGACGCAGAAGCCGCCGGCCGGCCGCTTATAGCCGTAGCGGCTGCCAAGGATCTGATCGGCGAGGTCGAACTTGATGCGGTACAGGCGACGATTTTCCTCGACATGCGCTTCATCGCTGTACGCGGCGACGGCGACGTGCTGCAACGGCACCGGCACCTGGGGCGCCGCGACGTTGCGCAATTCATGGAATGCGGCGAGAAATTTTCGATCGCCGGCGGCAAAACCAACGCGCATGCCCGGCAGGTTCGAGCGCTTCGACAGCGACTGGAACGCTACGACATTGGTGAAATCAGGCCCGGCGGATTCGAGCGCGCTGCCCGGCGCCTCCCGGGTGTAGATTTCCGAATAGCATTCGTCGCTGAGGATCATGAAGCCGTAGGCGTCGGCGAGTTTCTTCAGCCTCGTGAAATAGTCGCGCGAGGCAACCGCGCCTTGCGGATTGGCGGGCGAGGCGATGAAGATCGCAACCGTCCGCGCCAGCGTCGCCTCGTCGAGTGCGTCGAGGTCGGGCAGAAATCCGTTGGCGAGCGTGGTTGGGAGATAGACCAGTTCGCAACCGGCGGCGCGCGCCCCCGCGCCATAGGCCGGATAGAACGGGTTCGGCATCAGGATGGCCGGCTTTCCCTTGCGCGGGCCGACATAGCGGGCTGCGCTGATGGCGGCAAAGAACAGGCCTTCGCGGCTGCCGTTCAGCACCAGAATTTCGCTTTCGGGATCGACCGGCCGCGGCAGATCGAATCGGCTCGTCAGCCAGTTGGCGACGGCGCGGCGGAACGGCTCGATCCCCTTGGCGAGGGGATAGCGGCCGAAATCCGCAATGTGCCTTGCCAGCACCGGTCCGACGAAATCGGGCACCGGATGCTGCGGCTCGCCCAATGACAATGTGATCAATGGCTTGGCGGGTTGATACGACGCCAGCAACTCGGTCGTCCGGATAAAGGGGGAGCGCTCGGCCTGACCGGCAGGCAAGCTGCCGGCGCCCTGCGCCACGCCGGAAGAGGCGGTCATTGCCATGTTTGAAACGCCAGTACTCTCAAGAGCGGATCGAGGGACCTACCCCAGGACCGCGAACCCATCAAACCACCATAGATACGGCGAGGTTAAGACGCGATTAACCATCGGTCGCACTGGACATTTTGCAAGGTATTACCATATTGTAACAAGGTAATACCTTGGAGGTGACCGATGGCAACCACCGTTACCCGCAAGGGTCAGGTGACGATCCCAAAACCGGTCCGCGATTATTTGGGAATTCAGCCCGGCAGCCGCGTGGATTTTCGTCGCGGTGCCGACGGCGGCGTAGTTATCGAGAAGGCTGACGGGCCTCGACCGCCCAGCAGGTTTGCGAAGGCGCGCGGGTCGGCTGGCCCGGGCATGACCACCGACGAACTGATGGCTCTCCTTCGCGGCGAGCCAGAATGACGCTCGTCGATTCGAATGTTCTTCTGGACGTCGTGACCGACGGCGAAGCATGGGCGGACTGGTCGCAGGGACAGCTGGAGCAAGCGGCATCGGTCGGACCGCTCATCATCAATGACATCATCTACGCCGAGATATCGACACGCTACCCTGCTGTCGAAGACGTGGACGCGATGCTCCACAATCTGGACATCGAGGTCGTGGCGATCCCGCGTTCCGCGCTTTTTCTCGCGGGAAAGGCCTATCTGCGGTACCGCGCGACCGGTGGCATTCGCACCGGCGTCCTGTCTGATTTCTTTATCGGTGCTCACGCTGCCGTGGAGCAGCGGCCACTCCTGACGCGGGACGCGCGGCGCTACCGCAGCTATTTCCCAACGGTCGAATTGATTACGCCGTCGGAAAGCGAGGTATAGCGCCCGGAGAACCGTCGTCCGGCGACCGTTCCTGTGCAGCCACAAAAAAGAAAGGGGCTCCAACTTGCGCTGGAGCCCCTCAACGGTCAGGGCATTGCCGGGTATGTGCCCGAACCGGAGTTGTGGATGCGGGCCTTGAGGGTCCGCATCCCGGGAGAACTTACATGTTGTAGGCGCGCTCGGTGTGCTCGGTGACGTCGAGGCCTTCACGCTCGGTCTCGACGTTGACGCGCAGACCGACGATCACGTCGACCACCTTGTAGATGATCGCCGAACCGACGCCCGACCACACCAGCGTGGTGCAGACGCCCCAGACCTGCGAGGTCATCTGGGCCATGAAGTCGTAGTCGGCGACCTTCGGCGGAATCGCGGTGTAGTCGACGATGCCGGCGCCGCCGAGGGCCGGATTGACCAGGATGCCGGTGCCGATCGCGCCGACGATGCCGCCGACGCAGTGGACGCCGAACACGTCGAGCGAGTCGTCATAGCCGAGCGAGTTCTTCACCACGGTGCAGAAGAACAGGCAGACGATGCCGACCACGAGACCGAGCACGATCGCGCCCATCGGACCGGCAAAGCCGGCTGCCGGCGTGACCGCGACGAGGCCGGCTACCGCACCCGACAATGCACCGAGCACGGACGGGTGACCCTTGACGATCCATTCCGCGAACATCCAGGCCAATGCCGCCGCTGCGGTTGCAACGAAGGAGTTGGTCATGGCGAGCGCGGCGCCGCCGGAGGCTTCGAGGTTCGATCCGGCGTTGAAGCCGAACCAGCCGACCCAAAGCAGCGAGGCGCCGATCATGGTCATGGTGAGGGAGTGCGGGGCCATCAGCTCCTTGCCGTAGCCGACGCGCTTGCCGATCAGGAGCGCACCGACGAGGCCGGCGATGCCGGCATTGATGTGCACCACGGTGCCGCCGGCGAAGTCGATGGCGCCCTTCTTGAAGATCCAGCCGGCGTCGGCGTTGAGCTCGTCGAGCTTGGCCTGGGCCGCGGTCTTGGCGGCGCCGTCGGCAGCGGCGGCGAGTGCCTTGGCGGCATCCTGGATCAGGTCCGGACCCTGCCAGTACCAGACCATGTGCGCGATCGGGAAGTAGATCAGCGTCACCCAGAGCGGGATGAACAGTGCGATCGCCGCGAACTTCATCCGTTCGGCGAACGCGCCGACGATGAGGGCGGGAGTGATCGCCGCGAAGGTCATCTGGAAGCAGATATAGACGAGCTCGGAGATATTGGCGTCGACGCTGAAGGTCGCTGCCTTCGAATCTCCGTTTACGCCCATCAGGAAGGCCTTGGAGAAGCCGCCGATGAAGTCGGAACCGCCGGTGAAGGCGAGGCTGTAGCCGTAGAGCGCCCAGAGCAGCACGACGATGCAGACGGTGTAGAAGACCTGCATCAGGACCGAGAGCATGTTCTTGGAACGGACGAGGCCGCCATAGAACAGCGCCAGGCCCGGGATGGTCATCAACAGCACCAGCACTGTCGAGGTCAGCATCCAGGCGTTGTCGCCCTTGTTGACGGTTGGCTCGGCACAGGCTGCGGTCGCGGCAAACATGCCGACTGCGAGCGCCGCCAATCCCGCGCTATAGGGACGTTTAAACGTCATTTGATTTTACTCCTGAGTGTAAGGTTTGTGCGCGAAATCAGAGGGCCGCGGCATCCGCCTCGCCGGTGCGGATGCGAACCGCATGGTCGAGGTTGATGACGAAGATCTTGCCGTCGCCGATCTGTCCGGTCTTGGCGGCTGACGTGATGGCGTCGATGGTCTTGTCGACCTGATCGGAGGCCACGGCGACCTCGATCTTGATCTTGGGCAGGAAGCTCACCGCGTATTCGGCGCCGCGATAGATTTCAGTGTGGCCCTTCTGCCGGCCGTAGCCTTTGACTTCCGTCACCGTGAGGCCGTGAACGCCGATGGCGGTCAGGGCGTCGCGGACTTCTTCCAGCTTGAATGGCTTGATGATCGCCATAACAATTTTCATGGGTCTTGGTCCCCGCTTGGGCCCGGCCTGGAGGGACCGGGCGTTCTCGACTGAGATCACCACGCGGAGAGGTTCACTACGCGGGCACAGCCGGGACCCTTAGAATCAAATGCCGTGCCAGTTCGGGACCAGTGACTAACGGATTATGAATTCGGCCCTTTTCGCCCTTTGCGGGAATTGCCGCTTCCTGCGCCATTCGGTCGCGCCCAAAGCATAGTCATGTCTGCTCAAATCGTGAGCAGGCCCGGCCGTCGACACATTGGTGCTTAGCCGCAGGGCAGAAAAATGGTAACGGGGTGGGCGACGCTACTGCAGGGCCTCGCCATGCTGCGAGATATCGAGGCCTTCCATCTCCTGCTGCAGCGATACCCGCAGCGGAGCGAACACCCCGACCAGCTTGAGTAGCACGAAGGTGCCGCCGGCGGACCACGCCAGCGTGGCGGCGACCCCGTAAAGCTGGGTCAGGACCTGCTGCGCATTGCCTTCGAGCAGGCCGGCGGTGCCGCCGATCGCGTTCACTGCAAAGACGCCGGCCAGCAGCGTGCCGGTCAGTCCGCCAATGCCGTGGACGCCAAAGACGTCGAGGGAGTCGTCATACTTGAAGCGCTGCTTGAGCCAGGTGCAGGCCCAGAAGCAAAGCGTCCCCGCGACGATACCGATGATGACGCCGTGCCACGGCGCGACGAAGCCGGAAGCCGGCGTGATCGTGCCGAGGCCGGCGACGGCGCCCGAGATCATGCCGAGCACCGAGGGCTTGCGCCGGGTCGCCCATTCGATCGCGCCCCAGGTCAATGCGCCCGCGCAGGCGGCGAGATGCGTCGCGGTGATCGCCATCACCGCGCGCGAGTTCGCCGCCAGCGCCGAGCCGCCGTTGAAGCCGAACCAGCCGACCCACAGCAAGCCGGTGCCGATCACGGCGAGCGACAGGTCGAACGGTGCGAGGTTCTCGCTGCCATAGCCGTGACGCCGGCCCATCACCATCGCGGCGACCAGTCCGCCGATGCCGGCGGAAAGATGCACGACCAGACCGCCGGCGAAATCCAGCACGCCCGCGCTCGCCAGGAAGCCGCCGCCCCATACCCAGTGCGCCAGCGGTACATAGACGAACGTGAACCAGCCGATGGAGAACAGCAGATAGGCCGAAAACCGCATGCGGTCCGCGACCGCGCCCGCCACCAGCGCCACCGTGATGATCGCAAACGTCATCTGGTACAGCATGAAAAGCGCTTCGGGGATCGTCTTTGCCGCCGGGTTGACGCTCTCCATCGTCATGCCGATCAGAAACCAGCGATCGAGCGTGCCGATCCAGGCGCCGTCGCCGACAAAGGCCAGCGAATAACCGAACGCCACCCAGAGAATCGAGATCATCGCGACCGCGGCAAGACTCTGCGCCATCGTCGCCAGCACGTTCTTCTTGCGTACCATGCCGGAATAGAACAGCGCCAGGCCCGGTATCGTCATCATCAGCACCAGCGCGGTGGCGACGATCATCCACGCGGTGTCGGCGGCGTTGATGGTGGAGGTATCCGCCAAAGCCGGCGTCGCGAAGGAGAAACTCGCCGCGAGCGTGATGAGCGCAGCCTTGCGCGCTGCACGATACGATGGTGCCCCCATGGAATTCCCCCGGACCTGTTGTCGTGTCGTCGTGGTTTCTTGGCGTCGCGCGTTCAGCATCGCGGCTGTCGCGCGCCTTGAACTGGGTGATGTCTTAAAGCGCGTCGCTGTCGGTCTCGCCGGTGCGGATCCGCAAGGCGTGGTCGATCGGCGTGACGAAGATCTTGCCGTCGCCGATCTGACCGGTTCGGGCGTTCGCGGTGATGACCTCGACCGCCTTGTCCGCCACGTCGGAAGCAACAGCGATTTCGATTCTGAGCTTGGGCAGGAAGTTCACGACATATTCGGCGCCGCGATAGATTTCAGTATGGCCCTTCTGGCGGCCGTAGCCCTTGACCTCGGTCACCGTCATGCCGTGCACTCCGATGGCCGTGAGCGCCTGGCGAACCTCGTCAAGCTTGAAAGGTTTGATGATGGCGACGACGAGTTTCATGATCAGGCCTTCATTTCCCGGGACAAGTATTGAGCACGCGCCGGGCTCTCCGCCCCGCGCGTCGCTGCCAGCGCAAATCTGGCATCTTTCTAGGCAAATGGCACAAAAAACTTGCAGGTAGAAGGGGAAAACATTCCGTCCTGGTGACGCCGATCACTGTACAGGCGCCTGCAGCGTCCGCCAAAATAGGTCTCTCCCTTAGCCGCCCGCCGGCTATCTCCATTTTCAAGGGCTCAAGGAAATAATATGTCGAACCGATCGTGGTTTTATGCCGCCAATGGCCAGCAACAGGGCCCTTATCCCGAGGCCCAGCTTCGCGACCTCATCACCCGCGGCATGGTCGGGGCGGATACGCTGGTCTGGACCGAGGGGATGTCGGGATGGCAGCGGGCAGGGGATATTCCCGGCCTGGTCCCGGGTGGATCCGCTCCGCCCTCGATCCCGTATCCCGGTGCCCCGCCGACGGCCGCGTCCGGAAGCTACGGCGGCGGCGCGCTCGCGATCGATGTCGGGATTTGGGACCTGCTCTGGCGCACGCTGGTGTTCTTCATCGGCATGGTGCTGGTGATTCCGGCGCCCTGGGTCGCCGTCTGGTTCTATCGCTGGATCTTTTCCCGGCTCTACGTGCCGGGCCGGCCAAACATCGCCTTCAACGGCCAGCCCCTCGACATCTGGTACGTCTTCATTGCGATCGGCATCCTGACCTATGTGGGCTCGGCCGACCTCTACTACCTGCAATATCTCTCGATCCCGATTCAGGCCGTGCTGTCCTGGATGGTGATTCGCTGGATCGCATCCAACCTGAGTTCCAACGGCGAATTGCTCCCGATCGCCTTCAACGGCAGTGCGCTCGGCTATGTCGGCTGGCAGGTTCTGCTGTACGTGTCCGTCATCACCATCATCGGCTGGGCCTGGGTGCTCACGGCCTGGATGCGCTGGATGTGCCGCAACATCGACGGCACGCATCGCGAGGCCATCTTCACCGCGACAGGACTGGAAGTGCTGTGGCGAACCGTCGTGTTCGCGCTCGCCTGCATCTTCATCATTCCGATTCCGTGGATGCTGGCCTGGTATGGCCGCTGGTACGCGTCGCAATTCGCGCTGGTCGAACGTGGCACGATGGCGAACGCTTGAGGCGCTCACTTGCGCTGGCGCACCGAGCCTTCCTGGGCGACCGATGCCACCAGCGTGCCGTCGGGCTTGAAGATCAGGCCGCGGGTCAAGCCGCGGCCGTCCTGCGCGCTCGGTGAATCCTGCGCGTAGAGCAGCCATTCATCGGCGCGGAACGGGCGGTGAAACCACATCGCATGATCGAGGCTTGCCGGCATCATCCGCTTGTCGAACAGCGTGCGGCCGTAGCGCGCCATCACGGCATCGAGCAGCGAGAAATCCGACGCATAGGCCAGCGCGCAAAGATGCAGCGCCGGATCGTCGGGCAGCTTTGCGGCGGTGCGAATCCAGACATGGATGCGGCCGTCGTCGATCTTCTGGCCGAAATAGCGGCCGAGCTCGCAAGGTCGCAGTTCGATCGGCCGGTCGGATTCGTAATAGCGGCGGATGAATTCCGGCATCTCCTTGAACATCGGCTGCTTCGATACTTCCTCCGCCGTGAGCTTTTCCGGCGGCGGCACGTCGGGCATCTTGTCCTGATGATCGAAAGCGCCTTCTTCCTCGGCATGGAACGACACCATGATCGAGAAGATGGCGTTGCCATGCTGGATCGCGGTGACGCGGCGCGTCGAATAGCTCCTGCCGTCGCGCAGGCGTTCGACCTGGTAGATGATCGGGATCTGCGGATCGCCGGGCAGGATGAAATAGCAATGGATCGAATGCGGCAACCGGCCTTCGACGGTGCGGCACGCCGCGACCATCGCCTGCCCGATGACCTGCCCACCGAACACCCGCTGCCAGCTCGTCTTCGGGCTGTTGCCGCGGAACAGGTTCACCTCGAGCTGTTCGAGATCGAGGATGGAAATCAGGTCAATCAGGCCTTTGGACATGGGGAGTTGCTTTCAAATTGCGATTCTGCCGTCGTTCCGGGGCGCGGATCCGGTGCCAAACCTCCGGTTTCCGGGTTCGCGCCGCCGCGCGCCCCGGAATGACGATCCGGTTAAGCAACCTTGTTTCTGGACCCTGTTTCGCCCAGCTAATATCAGGTAGCAAGTCTGGTCTAACGGGGATGGCGTAACCGGATAAGGGGTCGCATGTCGACACAGCGAAGCATTGTCATCTGCGGCGGCGCCTTTGCCGGGCTGGCGCTGGCGCTGGCGTTCCGCCAGGGCCTGGGCGCGGATATTCCCGTCATCGTGGCCGATCCGGCGTTGGCCGCGCGGCCGAGCCGCGATCCGCGGGCGACCGCCATCGTCGCGGCATGCCGGCGGCTGTTCGAGGCGCTCGGCGTCTGGGACCAGATCGCGGCGGACTCGCAGCCGATCCTCGACATGGTGGTGACTGATTCCAGGCTGGAAGACGCCACCCGGCCGGTGTTTCTGACATTCGCCGGCGACGTCGAGCCGGGCGAACCGTTTGCACACATGGTGGAGAACCGCCGTCTCATCGATGCGCTGGTCGCGCGTGCCGAGGCGGAAGGCATCGATCTCCGCGCCACTGCCGTTTCGAGCTACGATTCGCGTCCCCATGGCGTCACCGTGACGCTCGCCGATGGCAATGTCGTCGAGGCGAGCCTGCTGGTCGCGGCCGATGGCGCACGCTCGCGACTGCGCGAGCGCGCGGGAATTGCCACCCATGGCTGGGACTACGATCAATCCGGCATCGTGGTCACCGTCGGCCATGAGCGCGATCATCATGGCCGCGCCGAAGAGCATTTTCTCCCGGCAGGACCGTTCGCGATCCTGCCGCTGACAGGCAAGCGCTCGTCGCTGGTGTGGACCGAAAGCCGCAAGGAAGCCGCGCGGATCACCGCGCTCGGTGATGCCGAATTTCACGAGGAACTGGAAAAGCGCTTCGGGCTGCACCTCGGCGAGATCAAGGCGCTCGACAGGCCACGCGCGTTTCCGCTCGGCTATTTCGTCGCGCGCTCGTTCGTCGCCGAGCGGCTGGCGCTGGTCGGCGATGCCGCGCATGTCATCCATCCGATCGCGGGGCAGGGCCTCAACATGGGCCTGAAGGATATTGCCGCGCTGGCTGAAGTCGTTGTCGATGCGGCCCGGCTCGGTATCGATCCCGGGCAGGCCGATGTGCTCGAGCGCTACCAGCGCTGGCGGCGCTTCGACACCATGGCGATGGGCGTTGCCACCAACTCGCTGAACTTCCTGTTCTCGAATGAATCGAGCCTGCTGCGCACCGTGCGCGACATCGGGCTCGGCCTGGTCGACCGTGCGCCGCCGCTGAAGAGCCTGTTCATCAAGCAGGCGGCGGGATTATCGGGCGAAGTGCCGCGGCTGCTGAAGGGCGAGGCGCTGTAGGACACGAGCCTTGTAGCCCGGATGGAGCGAAGCGAAATCCGGGAACGGTCGCGCAAGTGGGCCGACTCAACCCGGATTGCGCTTCGCTCCATCCGGGCTACGAGAGACATCTTGTTATCAATCGATCTTCCGCGCCTCTTCCGGCAGCATGATCGGGATGCCGTCGCGGATCGGGTAGGCGAGTTTCGCCGAGCGCGAGATCAATTCCTGCCGCGTCGTATCGAATTCCAGCGGGCCCTTGGTCACCGGACAGACCAGGATTTCGAGCAGCTTCGGATCGACGGTGCCGTCGAGGCGTTCGGGCGAGGCGTTCATTTGATGTCTCCGGATCGGAGTGGTGCTTAACACACCAGGCTGCTGGATGTCATGACGTCGCCATCCGCACCAGCTCGTCGACCACGGCCTGTTGCCGCGCCTTCGGCAGGGCTTGATCCGACAGCGCAAAGCCGAGAAACGCCCAATAGAGGATTTGCGCGCGGGCACGGGCGGTTTCCGCCGGCAGGCCCGACTGCGCCAGCAGGCCCTCCACATAATTCAGCCGCCGCCGGTCGATCGCCTGCACCGCGGCGCGCGCGGCGGGATCGACGCTGGCCCAGTTGCGCACGGCCTTCTCCAGCATCAGCCGCTCGCCGAACACGCGGCGCAGCAGCAGCGCCAGCGGATTGTCGTCCTTCGAGGCCGCCTCGACATTGTCGATGATCTGCTCGGCGGCGACCTCGTGCCAGCGCGCCAGGACCGCGGCGTGGAACGCGGCGATATCGGCAAAGTGCCAGTAGAAGCTGCCGCGCGAGACGCGCAGCGCCTTTGCCAGCGGCTCGGCCTTCAGCGCGGTGAAGCCGCTTCTCGCCAGCGCCTTGAGGCCCTGGTCGACCCAGTCCTTTGCCGAGAGTTGATCGCTCATGATCCAGCCACCATACACTACTGTATTGACAGGGGCCAGGACGTCGTGCATAACCATACATTACTGTATGGAGACGTTCCGATGCGCGATCTCATTCTGCAATGCGCCGGTGTTGCCGGCATCGTCGTGGCCCTGATTCATGGCGCGCTGGGAGAAACCAAGGTATTCGCCATGGCGACGATCCAGCCGGAAAGCCTGCGGACGCTGATCCGCCTGGTCTGGCAGGCGGGCACGGTCGCCTGGATCGGCGGCGGCGTGTTGCTGCTCGCCGCGCCCTCGATGGGCTCGGAAAGCGCGCGGCACTGGATCGTGGCGACGATCGTCGCGGTCTACGCCTTTGCCGCCGCCGCCAATGCCTGGTGGTCGCGCGGCCGCGGCTTCGGCTGGAAAGCGCTCGGCGCGGTCGTCGTGCTCGCGGTCGCCGGGTTTTGACGCGTTTCCTTCACGCGAACCGGTTTCCACTTCGCTGGAAAACGCTCTACTGCAGCCCGGTGTCGCCGCTGGTGCGCTTCTTGGCGAGATCCATCTCGGTCACCGCGATCAGGATCTCGGCGCGGGTCTTCAGGTCGGGCGCTTCCAGCATCGCCTGCTTCTCCGCAGGGCCATAGGGCGACATCATCGCGAGCGCGTTGACCAGCGCCTCGTTCGGCGCGCTTTCGATGCCTTCCCAATCGACCTTCAGATTGTTGGCATTGAGGAAGTCGGTCAGCACCTCGAGCAGCGCCGCGCGGTCGACCGCCTCCTCGCCCTTGCGTGCAACAAAATCGTCGGCATAGAGGAAGAAATCGACCCTGCACTGCCGGTACGCGGTGAGCGCTCCGACTTCCTCGATCACCTTGAAGCGGGCGACGCCGGTCAATTCGAGGATGTAGCGGCCGTCGCCGGATTCGGCGAGCTGGGTAATGCGGCCGACGCAGCCGACCCGGAACAGCTCAGGCTTCTTCTCATCCCTGGTGTGGGAAATATCCGGCTGGATCATCCCGATCAGCCGGTGTCCGTCGCGCAGCGCGTCGTCCACCATCGCCAGATAGCGCGGCTCGAAGATATTGAGCGGCATCTGGCCGCGCGGCAGCAACAGCGCGCCCGGCAACGGAAACACCGGAATGATTTCGGGAAGCTCGCCGGGTCCGCGGTATTCGGCATTGATCGGCATAGGCAGTCCCGGTCAGTTCGTTGGTTCGATGCGTTTTCTCTTCACAAATCATGGCCCACGGATGTGGGTTACGCGAATTACGAAAAAAGAATCGTCGACAGCCGTCTGCGTCCATCGACGGTGGCTTCGTCGGCGCCGCCCCACGCCTCGAAGAACTGCACCAGCTGCTTGCGGGCGCCGTCATCGTTCCATTTGCGGTCGCGCCTGACGATCTCCAGCAACTGGTTGGTCGCCTCGCCGCGCTTGCCGAGTCCATTGAGCGCGGTGGCGAGATCGAACCGGGCCTGATGGTCGAGCGGGTTCGCGGCGACCTTCTGCTCGAGCTCCGTTACCGGACCCAGTGACTTGGCTTGCTCGGCCAGATCGATCGAAGCCTGCACCGCCTTGACCGCGGCGTCGTTGCGCTTCGATTCCGGCACCATGGCGAGCGTCTGCCTGGCCTGCTCGACGGCGCCTGTCGTCACGTAGCATTTCGCAAGGCCGGCCAGCGCCGCGATATTGGTGGCGTCGAACCCGAGGATTTCGGCATAGATCTGCGCGGCCGCGGCGGCATCGCCCTGGGCCAGCACGGCCTCGGCCTCTTGCAGGATTTCCGCGATATTGGGTTCACCCGGCGCGGTCCTGCCCTGGGTGATTTTCTCGATGAAGGCGCTGACCTGGCTCTCCGGCACCGCGCCCATGAAGCCGTCCGCCGGGCGGCCGTCGACGAAGGCGATCACCGCCGGAATCGATTGAATGCCCATCTGTCCGGGAATGGCCGGATGCTGGTCGATATTCATCTTGACCAGCTTGACCTTGCCCTTCGCCGCGCGGACCGCCTTTTCGAGGATCGGCGTGAGCTGCCGGCACGGGCCGCACCACTCCGCCCAGAAATCGATCAGCACCGGCTGGCGCTTCGATTCCTCGATGACGTCCTTCACGAAGGCCTGGGTGGTCGTTTCCTTGATCAGATCGGACGCTGCCTGCGGCGCCGGGCCGCCGCCCTGCTCAACTATCGTCACGGTATCCTCGCCTGATGTCTTGCGAACGCTTTTCGGGACCGGGTTCTAGCACGTCCCGGAACCAAGTTCTCATCCGCTAGATGGCGGCTGGGCCACAAAATTCAATTGGTCGCGGGGCAGCAGGCCACGGCACGCGCGCATCGGGCCGGCGCGTGCCGATGCCTGATCCGGGTTCCGAATCGTATCCTCCGACACCGCCCGACCCGTCCAGGATGGTTTCGAGCCGATTCGACCCCATTTGTTCTCGAAATCGGTTCAATCAGGCGTCATCCAATTGCGTTCGGACTGTTGCATTCGCGGTCCGCATTTGGCATAGGTCTGCCGTTGACGGCGTGCGTCGCCGCCATCTCGGATGCGGGTGTAGCTCAGTGGTAGAGCACGACCTTGCCAAGGTCGGGGTCGAGGGTTCGAGCCCCTTCGCCCGCTCCAGATTTCTTCAAACAGGCAAATCTGCAGCAACACGAAAGCCCGCCATTTCGGCGGGCTTTCGTGTTGGGTCCCCGATGTGATCCAGCCCTCTTTCTGTTCGGCGACGACGAGATGAGTAAACTCTCCGCGAAGGTCTGGCGTACCTTTGAGGCGCTGGATCTTTCCGGGAATGACCAGGCCGCATTTTACAACAACGGTGTGGGCACTTCGTCGTTCAAGCCGATGACGATCCTTGGGGGCGCTCGGGCTCGGCCTGCTGCGCGACGTTATCGCGCTCTACAAATTCTCGTGCCGCAACGATCGCAATGCCGACGATGAACTATTCGGATTCAGCCGTGGTGCCTTCACGATCCGGACATCGAGAACAACGCGCATGCCTACGCGCCGGTCGGTCTTCTTCGTGGGAGCCCGCCCACTTCTCTGGTGTGCGGCGTTCGCTGTCGGCGAATACTGCGATGCAGCGGTGCGACAGCAAGCGCTGCGCGAAGGCGACGACTTGGCCATCCGTCTCAATTTTTTTTCGAGCAGACCACGCCACCGCTACGCGCGCTTCTATCCCGCGATGGATGTGCTACGATTTTTGGGTCTGTTGCACATCACCAGACCAAGTTCGCCTCAATAAAATATAAAAGCGCAGCCGCCAGGCTGCCCAGGGGAGTGACGCGATGAAATCGGCATTCAATCGATCTATTCTTGCGCTCGCAGCTATCCTCGTTGTCGCGGGGGCCGGGCAGGCCAGCGCGCAGCAGAAGCCACTGAAAAAATACGAGTCCGGCACCAAGGAGTTCTGGACCCATCCACCTGACGACTGGTTCCTCGGCGACGAGACCGAAGCCCAGAAGGGACAGGCGCCGCCGTCAGGTCCGCCGACCGGCGCTTCGGAAGCTGAACTCGCGGCGATGATGAAGAAGATCAAGCTGCCGCAAGGGTTCAGCATCGAGGTCTGGGCCCCGAACGTCCTCGCCGCCCGGCAGATGGCCTGGGGCGACAAGGGCACGCTGTTCGTCGGCTCGTTCGGCCTCGGCAACGTCTACGCGATCAAGGACAATGGCGGCAAGCGCGAGGTCAAGACCGTCCTCAAGGGCCTCAACATGCCGACCGGCGTCGCCTTCCGGGATGGCGCGCTCTACGTGATCGCGGTCGACAAGCTGATCAAATACGAGAACGCCGAAGCCAATCTGGACAATCTCGGCGCCGGCAAGGTGGTGTATGACGACATGCCGTCCTATGCCGCGCATGGCTGGAAATACATCGCCGTCGACAAGGACGGCTGGTTCTACCTGCCGTTCGGACCGCCCTTCAACATCGGCATCCCGCCGACCAGCGTCTCGCAGATCCGCCGCGTCGATCCCAAGACCGGCAATGCCGAGATCTGGGCGCTGGGCGTGCGCAACAGCGTCGGCGGCGACGTCGATCCGCGCACCGGGCGATACTGGTTCACCGAGAATGCCCGCGACTGGATCAGCGACGACATGCCGAGCGACAAGCTCAACATGATCTCGAAGATCGGCGAGCATTTCGGCTATCCCTATTGCCACCAGGGCGATTTTCCGGACCCGAAATTCGCGATGGGGCACAAGTGCGATGAATTCACGCCGCCGGTCGTCAAGCTCGGCGCCCATGTCGCACCGCTCGGGATGAAGTTCTATACCGGCGATCAATTCCCCGCCGACTACAAGAACAACATCCTGATCGCCGAGCACGGCTCCTGGAACCGGCACAAGTACCAGGGCGCCCGCATCAAGCGCGTGATCGTCGATGCCGACGGCAAGAACGCCAAGTCGGAGATCTTCGCTTCCGGCTGGCTGGAAGGTGACACCGGCTATCTCGGCCGTCCGAACGACATCATCCTCGCCCAGGATGGATCGATCCTGGTGGCCGACGACTGGGCCGGCGCCATCTATCGCATCAGCTACAAGAAGTAGGATGTGAAGGACCAGGAGCTGCGGCTACCCGGGAACGGGTGGCCGCAGCTTCTGTTGTTTCCGGACTGACGGAGGAGTTTGCAATGCGCGTTGCGCTGGTCGCGACCGTGCTGGCGTTGGCGGTCGGCTGCGGTTCATCCGTTGGCGCCGCCGATATCGCCGCAGGCAGGCAGAAGGCCGAACTGTGCGTCGGCTGTCATGGCGAGGGCGGCATCTCGCAGATGGACAACATTCCGTCGCTGGCGGCGCAGCTCGACCAGTTCATTCAGTGGCAGCTCGTGTTCTTCCGTGCCGGCACCCGCAAGAACGAGCAGATGCAGCCGATCGTCGAGCAGCTCAACAACGACGACATCCGCAATCTCGGCGCCTATTACGCCTCGCTTCCACCGGCGAAGCCCAGGGCGGACGATGATCCGGACCTTTCGAAAAAAGGCGCGCAGGCCGCCGTCGGCCGGCGCTGCGCCTCGTGCCACACCGACACCTACGCCGGCACCAAGGCGGTCGCCCGTGTCGCCGGCCAGCGCGAGGATTACCTGCTGAAGGCGCTGCGCGACTACAAGACCGGCGTGCGGGCCGGCGGCGCGATGGCGGCGATGGCCGATGTCGCCTTTCCGCTCAGCGAGGAAGAGATCGAGGCGCTTGCGCATTATCTCGCGCACTTTAACGGATAGCGGGCAAGCCGAAGTCCGCTTCGGCTCTACCCGCGCTGCTTCTCATACGCCTTGAGGTGCGTATAGGCGATGCGCAGCTTCGGCACCGGGATCTTGGCGGCGTCGGCGCGGACGACGAGATCGCCGATCACGTGGTCGGCCTCGACCGGCAGGCCCGCCTTGATGTCGCGGAACATCGAGGCGGTCATCGGCGATCCCTCGGTCGTCAACAGGCCGGCGGTGCGCTGGAAGAACGGACCGGCCGGTTCGTAACCCGACGCCTTTGCAATCGCGCTGCATTCGTCGAGCATGCCGAGCAGAAAATCCTTGCCGCCGGTGGCCGCCAGGATATTGCCGACGGAGGTGCGCATCAGCGAGGTGGAGGCCGCGAGCGAGGCCAGGAACACCCACTTCTCCCACATGTCCTGCATGATGTGCTCGCTGGCGACCGCGCCGATCTTGCCGCTGTCGAACACCTTTGCAATCGCGCGCACGCGCTCCGGCATCGCGCCGTCGCGTTCGCCGAAATTGAGCGACTGCATCGGCGCAAGCTGCACCACCTCGCGCGCCTCGTTCAGCGTCGCCGCGATCGCGCAGAGGCCGCCGAGCACGCGTTCTGCGCCGAACCTGTTGTCGAGCACATTGAGATGCAGCATGCCGTTGAGCAGCGGGATGATCGCCGTGCTCTTGCCGACCGCGGGGGCGAACGACTTGATCGCGTCTTCCAGGTCGAAGGCCTTGCAGCTCAACAGCACGACGTCGAAGGTCTCGTTGAGCTTGTCGGCCTGCACGGTCGGCGGATTCCTGAGCGTCACGTCGCCGGCCGGGCTCTTGATGACGAGGCCCGCGCTCGCAAGCTCGGATGCGCGCTTCGCCCGAACCAGGAACGTCACGTCATTCCCGGCCTGCAGCAGCCTGCCGCCGAAATAGCCGCCGATGGCGCCGGCGCCGACCACGAGAATACGCATGGATCAACTTTCCTTGTTGTTGGTCTTGGAAGGGGCGAATAGCGAATGGCGAGTAGGGGATTTCCACCGCAATTTACTGACCATTCGCCATTCGCCTCTTTACCACTTCCCGTCGAACAGTCGAATCACGTCGCTACTTGCCCGAGACCATCTCCTCGACTTCGCGAAGCTGCTCCTTGCCGAAGAACATTTCCTTGCCGACGAAGAATGTCGGCGAGCCGAAGGCGCCGCGCTCGACGGCGTTTTGCGTATTTTCGATCAGCCTGGCCTTGACGTCCGCGTCCTGCGAACGTGCCAGCAGCTTGCCCGCATCGAGGCCGGACGAGGCCAGCGCCTTGGCCGCGACTTCAGCGTCGTCCATCTTCTTCGGCTCGACCCACATGTGGTGGAACGCGGCCTCGACATATTTCTCGAATACGCCCTCCAACTGCGCCGCCACCGCCGCGCGCATCAGGTTCAGCGTGTTGACCGGGAAAAATGGATTCCAGACATAGGGCTTGACGCCGAAGCGCTTGACGAAACGCTCGGTTTCCAACGCGTGGAATTCGCGCTTGTTCTTGATGCCGGCGAACGCTTCGGCGGGCGACCTGTTGTTGGTGGCCTTGAAGATGCCGCCGAGCAGGACCGGCACATATTCAAACGTCACGCCGGTGCGTTTCTCGATCGCCGGAATGGCTTCATGGCTCAGGAAGGCATTGGGGCTGCCGAAGTCGAACAGGAATTGTGGATTGGTGCTCACGGCAGTCTCCCTGATGTTTTGCCGCATTGTGGCGCAAGGTGGCTGGCGCGTCCACCTTTATGATGACGATCGTAATATAGTGAAACGCACCAGCCTCTCCTGGTCACGCCAATCGCGGAAGTGCGAACCGCGTCTCAAGGCTCGGCGCCGTCGCTGAAGGCGAGCTTGACCACGTGATCGCGGATATCGTCGGGCCAGCCGGCGACCAGGCCGGCGAATTTCCGCCGGTCATCGGCGAACAGCGCGCGCGAGGCTTCCTCGAAACCGGCGAGGTTGCCGGCCATGACGGACATGAAACGATAGGCGGCATCGCGCGCCGCTCGGATGCGATCGGCATCGCCATTGGCGCGGCGCGCCTCGTCGACCAGCTTGCGCAGCGCGACCGATGCGCCGCCGGGCTGCGACCCCAGCCAGTCCCAGTGGCGCGGCAACAATGTCACCTCGCGCGCCACCACGCCGAGTTTCGGCCGTCCACGCCCGCGCGGTTCCGTCGGCGCAGTTTCCGGATCGGGCGCCGGTTGCGGCAGCCGGGCAATGACGTCGCGTTCGGTGCCGCGCAGGTCGAGGTCGATCGGCTGGCCGGTGGCGTCGGCGAATATGGTGATCGGCGGCGCGGCCGGCCGGTGCGACGCATTCATGACGGCAATCGCGACCTCGGCGAGGGGCCCTGAGGCCAGGCGCAGCGGCCCGATGAAGGCCGTGAACTGGGGGCGGAAATTGTCAACCATTGGAGAGTCTTTCGGATTTTCTTCCGTTCATATTTATCCGGGTAAATAATAATGTCAATATCGCCCGGGTAATATATCGCTCCACCGATGGCCGTCTCGACTTTGACGTGACCGGCTGGCACCAACGGCGCGCCAATGGAAGGGGGCCAGCCATGCTGACGGTTCATCATCTCAACAACTCCCGCTCGCAGCGCGTGCTCTGGCTGCTCGAGGAGCTCGGCGTTCCCTACGAGATCGTGCGCTACCAGCGCCAGCCGGACATGCGGGCGCCGAAGGAGTTGCGCGCCATTCACCCGCTCGGCAAATCGCCAGTTATCACCGACAATGGCAACACGATCGCGGAGTCCGGCGCGATCTGCGAATACATCATCGGTACCTATGGCAACGGCCGCCTGATCCCGCCGCCCGGTACGCCCGAGCGGCTGCGCTACACCTATTGGCTGCACTACGCAGAAGGCTCGGCGATGTCGCCGCTGCTGCTGAAGCTGTTGTTCACGCTGATGCCGAAGCGCGCGCCGGCCCTGCTGCGGCCGCTGGTGCGCAAGGTCTCCAACCAGGCGCTGACGGCGCTGGTCAATCCGCAACTCAAGCAGCACATGGATTACTGGGAGGGCGAACTCGGCAAGAGCGAGTGGTTCGCCGGCAGCGAGTTCAGCGGCGCCGACATCCAGATGAGCTTTCCGCTCGAAGCCGCCGCGGCGCGCGGCGGGCTGGAGCAGGGCCATCCGAAGGCGATGGCGTTTCTGGAGCGCATCCACGCCCGGCCGGCTTATGTGCGTGCGCTGGAAAGGGGTGGACCGTATGTGGTCGGAAGGTGACGACATCGTCATTCCGGGGCGCGAAGCGAACTGGGGGGCACCCTTGCGCCCCCGAGAATCTCGAGATTCCGGATCTGGTCCTTCGGACCATCCCGGAATGACGGTTCCTGCATCGCCGCGATCACTTCCTTCACCAGCCTGGCAACGCCCATGATATCGCCGGTCGGATCGACGCTGTCGCCGAGCCGCACCACGACGAGGCGCTGCGACGGAATAATCATGATGCGCTGGCCGAGATCGCCGGAGGCAAAGAATGCGTCGCGCGGGATGCCTGCCCGCACGCGACCCTTCGCATGGGGATGCTCGCTGCGGTTGGTCCAGAAGCCGGCGGCGTAATCGGTATCGAGCGTCGCGGCGGCGCAGAAATCGACCCAGTCCGGGTGCAGGATGCGCTTTTCGCCGGCGAAGCCGTCGTTGAGATAGAGCAGGCCGAACTTCGCCCAGTCGCGCGCGCTGGCGAGCATGTAGGTCGAGCCCTGCAGCGTGCCTGTTACGTCGAATTCCAGCGTGACGCTGCGCATGCCGAGCGGGTTGAACAGTTCGCGCCAGGCAAAGGCCAGCGTCTGTTCCGGCCCGCCTACGGCATCGCGAACGATACGCGCCAGGATCTGCGTGGTCGGGCTCGAATAAGCCCATCGCTTGCCGAGCGGCGCGCTCATTTTCGAGTTCACCGCATAGGCGGCCGTATCGTCTTCGAGAAACATCCGGCTGGACGGATCGAAGCCGGAATTGGTTTCGTCCAGGTCGAGGCCGCTGGTCATGCGCATGAGATGCTCGACCTCGATCTCGCGCCGCGGATCGTGGGCGCCGCGCCATTCCGGGATCGGCGCCGGCATCGAGGGCGTGACGAGGCCCTGCTGGGTCAAAATGCCGATCAGCGCGTTGACGACCGATTTGGTCATGGAGAAGCCGAGCAGCGGCGTGTCTATACCGACGCCCGGCGCATAACGCTCCGCGATCACCTTGCCGTCGTGAACCACGACCACCGCCTTGGTGCGGCGGAACGGCGGCGCGGCCGGCTCCTCGAAGGCGTGATCGAGCGCGGCCTTCAGCGTCGGATCGGACGGCTCGACCACGGTGGGGCCGGCAATCTCGGGAAGCGACGGCGGCGCCTTCGCCTTCAGCGCCTCGACGTCATTCTTCAGCAGATAAGGCTGATCCTGTCCGTGAACGTCGACGCAGCCAAACCCTTCGTGAAAGGCCGCGCGGCTGCGAAACAGCCCGAGCGTCGAGGCATTGACGGTGCGCGCGGTGCGGTCGAGGTCGAAGCGGAGCAGATGGCGCAGCCTGCGGATGCCGGCGCGATCCGAAATCTCGGCGAATACGGATTGCGGGTCGAAGCCCGAGACGAAGGCCTTCGAGCAGATGTTATGCGCGACATATCCGGTTGCGACGCGAATCGCGCGATCGGGCCGGAAGTGGATGCCCGCGCCCGCCAGCGCGGCGATCAGGACGGCAAGCGCAAGGGCAATCCACTTTCGCAAGTCCGGCGAGCTCCCTCTAGCGGGATTTCTGCGCCGCGCCGACCGAGGGCAGCGCCTGCACGGTGACGCCGGGCGGCGGCGCGTCATCCTCGGGGACGAAGAAATCCGACATCAGCTGCACCGAAGGATCGACGCGATATTTTTCGAAATCCCTGACGCCCGAGGCGTACAGCACCTTGTCGTCGATGCAGAACTGTCCGGTGAACTCGCGCGACGGCCGGGTCAGGATTGCGTGCGCCGCGTCGCCCATGATTTCAGGCGTGCGGCTTGCACGCATCATTGCGTCGCCGCCGAGGAGATTGCCGACGGCGGCGGTCGCGATCGTGGTGCGCGGCCACAGCGCATTGACCGCGACGCCTGCGGATTTCAGCTCGCCTGACAGTCCGAGCACGCACATGCTCATGCCGAACTTCGCCATGGTGTAGGCGGTCGAATGCTCGAACCATCTGACCTTCATGTCGAGCGGCGGCGACAGCATCAGGATATGCGGATTGGCTGCCTTCTTCAGATGCGGGATGCAGTATTTCGACACCATGAAGGTGCCGCGCGTATTGATGCCCATCATCAGGTCGAACCGCTTCATGTCGGTTCCTTGCGAATTGGTCAGGCTGATGGCGCTGGCGTTGTTGACACAGATGTCGATGCCGCCGAATTCAGCGACGGTCTGCTCGACCGCTGATATCACCTGCGCCTCTTCGCGGATGTCGCACAGCAACGGCAGCGCCTTGCCGCCGGCGGCCCGGATTTCCTCCGCCGCGGTGTAGATGGTGCCCTTGAGCTTCGGATGCGGCTCGGCGGTCTTTGCCGCGATCGCGACATTGGCGCCGTCGCGCGCGGCCCGCAGCGCAATCGCCAGCCCGATGCCGCGGCTGGCGCCCGAGATGAACAGCGTCTTGTCCTTGAGAGATGTCATCTGAAACCCTCCTCCCGATGATACAATGCCATTTGATGCTCTACTGCCCGACAGCCGCTGCACCCCTTGTCCGCGGATCGGGGGCGCCGAGCAGGCCGTTCGGCGTTACCGCGATCGAATTGGCCGAGGTCTGGCCGAGCGGTTCGATCACCTTGTGGCCTTTCGCGCGAAGCTCTGCCAGCACTTCCTCGGGAAAGCCGCGCTCGACGCGCACTTCGTCGGGCATCCATTGGTGATGGACCCGCGGTGCCGCCACCGCCGCGGCGACATCCATCCTGTAGTCGATCACGTCGACGACGATCTGCAGCACCGCCGAGATGATGCGGCTGCCGCCCGGCGAGCCCGTCACCAGCACCGGCTTGCCGTCCTTCAGCACGATGGTCGGCGACATCGACGACAGTGGCCGTTTTCCCGGCCCGGGCAGGTTGGCCTCGAAGCCGACCAGGCCGAACGCGTTCGACGCGCCGGGCGCGGCGGTGAAATCGTCCAGCTCGTTGTTGAGCAGCACGCCGGTTCCCGCCGCGACCAGGCCGACGCCATAGGGAAAATTCAGCGTGTAGGTGTTGCTGACCGCGTTGCCGCCGGCATCGACGACCGAATAATGCGTGGTGTTGCTGCCCTCGCGCGGGCTCACCGCCAGCACATCGCCCGCCGGCGTCGCGCGCGCGAGGTCGATGGTCGCTCGCTGCCTGGCGGCGTATTCCTTGGTGGTCAGCACATTGACGGGCGCGTTGACGAAGGCGGGATCGCCGAGATAGCGGGCGCGGTCGGCATAGGCGCGCTTCATCGCCTCGACCAGGAGATGCAGCGACGGCGCGGAGCCCTGCTTCATGTCCGACATCGCGACCCCCTCGAGAATGTTCAGCGACTGCAGCAGCACCGTACCGCCGGAGGAAGGCAGCGGCATCGAGACGATGTCGTAGCCGCGATAGTTGCCGCGCACGGGTGTCCGGATCACCGCCTCGTAGGATTTGAGATCGTCCGCCGTCATGATGCCGCCGGCATCACTGATAGCCTTTGCGAGTCGCTCGGCGACCGGCCCTTCGTAAAATCCGCGCGGCCCCTGTTCGGCAATCGCCGACAGCGTTGCGGCGAGATCGGCCTGGATCAGCCGGTCGCCCTCCTGCAATTGCGTGCCGTCGGCTCGCGCGAGCTGCCCGGCCGAGTTCGGCCAGCGCGCCATGCGGCGATACATGTCCGACAGCGTATCGGCCATGTCGTCGGTGACGACAAAGCCGTCACGGGCCAGCTCGATGGCGGGTTTGAGCATCTGCGCGAGCGTGAAACGGCCCGAGCCATATTTTTCCAGCGCGAGCGCCAGACCGGCGACGGTGCCGGGCACGCCGATGCCGAGCGCGGAGTTGCGCGACTTGTCGGCGTCGGGCTTGCCGTCCGGTCCGAGAAAGATGTCGCGCGTGATCGCCGCCGGTCCGGTCTCGCGGTAATCGATCGCGACGTCCTCGTTGCGGCTGGCCGAATGAATCACCATGAAGCCGCCGCCGCCGATGTTTCCGGCGCGCGGATAGGTCACCGCAAGCGCAAAGCCGGTGGCTACCGCAGCATCGACCGCATTGCCGCCCTGCCGCAGGATGTCGGCGCCGACTTGCGCGGCGATCCGTTCCTGCGCCACCACCATGCCATGCTCGGCGGTCGTGGCGCGGACGGTCGCGAGGTCGGGGGGCGCATAGGCGCGTCGTTCCTGCGCAAAGGCCGTTGCGCCAAAGGCAAACGCAAGAACGAATGTGGCAGCTGCTCGGCGCCACCGGATTGAAAAGACCGCCATCGAAAATCCGCCGCAGTTGCAGGACTGTGTGACGCGCGGCAGCCGCCCCCGCGTCGGTGATGCATGCTATATTGGTTTGAACTCAACAGGCAAAACGCCTCACGCGACTTTGAAGGGAAATATCGGGCATGGCGGCGACCGCTTCCGAGGCACAGAGCGGCCAAATTCCGCTGACATATCCGCGCCGTGCCGCCGTCGTCAGCTGGATCTTCTTCGACTGGGCCGCGCAGCCATATTTCACGCTGATCACCACCTTCGTCTTCGCGCCCTATTTCGCGAGCTTCGTCGCGTCAGATCCGGCGAGCGGGCAGGCGCTGTGGGGCTTTGCCACCGCGGCCGCCGGGCTGATGATTGCGCTGCTGTCGCCGGTGCTCGGCGCCGTTGCTGACGCCAGCGGCCGTCGCAAGCCGTGGATCGCCGGCTTTGGCGTGTTGCTGGTGATCGGCTCCAGCCTGATGTGGTTCGGCAAGCCCGGTGATCCCAGCGTCATCCCGCCGCTGCTGCTCGCCTATGCCATCGCCAGCGTCGGCGTCGAATTCGCCACCGTCTTCAACAACGCCATGATGCCGACGCTGGTGCCGCCCGACCGAATCGGACGGTTGTCCGGCACCGGCTGGGCGACCGGCTATGTCGGCGGCATCATCAGCCTCGTCATCGTACTCGGCTTCCTCGCCGCCAGCCCCGAAACCGGCCGCACGCTGTTCGGCCTTGCGCCGCTGTTCGGTCTCGATCCGGTCACGCATCAGGGCGACCGCATCACCGGTCCGCTGACCGGCATCTGGTTCATTATCTTCGTGACGCCGATGTTCCTGTTCACGCCGGACTATCCGGCGCGGCGGCCGATCGGCGAGGCCGTGCGCGAAGGCCTGCGCGGCATCAAGCGGACACTCGGCGAACTGCCGAAGCAGCGCAACATCGCGACATTCCTGCTTGCGAACATGATCTATACCGACGGGCTGGTGTCGCTGTTCGCCTTCGGCGGCATCTACGCCGCCGGCACGTTCGGCTGGCGCACGATCCAGATCGGCACGTTTGGAATTCTGCTCGCGATCGCCGGCACCTTCGGCGCCTGGCTCGGCGGCAAGCTCGACGACCGGCTGGGGCCGAAGCGCGTCATCGCCGGCAGCCTGCTGATCCTGCTGCTCGCGCTCGCGGCGATCCTGCTGGTCGGCAAGGACTCGATCCTGTTCGTGCCGGTCGCGCCGCCCGCGCCCGGCGGCGCGCTGTTCTCCGGCGCGGCCGAGCGCGCCTATCTCGTGCTGGGCTGCCTGATCGGCGCGGCCGGCGGCCCGCTGCAGGCGGCCTCGCGCTCGCTCCTGATCCGCCTCGCGCCGAGGGACCGCATCGCGCAGTATTTCGGCCTGTTCGCACTGACCGGGAAGGTGACGTCGTTCATCGGGCCGCTGCTGATCGGCGCGATCACCGCCGTGACCGCGAGCCAGAAGGCCGGCATGGCCATGCTGGTGCTATTCTTCGCCGCGGGCCTCGCGCTCCTGATGCGCGTGCGGGAGGGATAGCGAGCGGTTGTCCGCGCGCGGTGTCCTCAATGCCTGAAATGCCTGACGCCGGTGAATACCATGGCGATGCCGTGGTCGTCGGCGGCCTTGATCACCTCGTCGTCGCGGACGGAGCCGCCGGGCTGGATCACGGCGGTGGCGCCGGCTTCGATGCAGGCGAGCATGCCGTCGGCGAAGGGGAAGAACGCGTCGGACGCGACGACCGACCCCTTGGTCAGCGGCTCGGCGAGTTTCAGCTCCGATGCGGCATCGAGCGCCTTGCGGGCGGCAATGCGCGCGGAATCGACCCGGCTCATCTGGCCGGCGCCGATACCGACCGTGGCAAGGTCCTTCGCATAGATGATGGTGTTCGACTTGACGTGCTTGGCGACGCGAAACGCGAATTTGAGGTCGCGCAGTTCGGCATCGGTCGGCGCACGCCTGGTTTCGACCTTCAAGGCCATGTCGTCGACGACAGCATTGTCGCGGCTCTGCACCAGCAGGCCGCCGGACACCGTCTTGGCCGTCAGGCCCACCGTGCGCGGATCGGGCAGTCCGCCTGCGAGCAGCAGTCGTAAATTCTTCCTCGCGCCGACGATCGCGATCGCCTCTTCCGTGGCGTCAGGCGCGATGATCACTTCGGTGAAAATCTCGGTGATGGCGCGGGCCGATTCCGCATCGAGCGTGCGGTTGAGCGCGACGATGCCGCCGAAGGCTGAGGTGGAATCGCAGGCGAGCGCGCGGCGATAGGCGGTGATGAGGTCGGGTCCTTCGGCGACGCCGCATGGGTTCGCATGCTTGACGATCACGCAGGCCGCGGTGCGCTTCGGATCGAACTCGCCGATGCATTCATAGGCCGCATCGGTGTCGTTGATGTTGTTGTAGGACAGCTCCTTGCCCTGCAATTGCCGCGCGGTGGAGACGCCGGGCCGCTTGTCCGGAGTCGCATAGAACGCCGCCTTCTGGTGCGGGTTCTCGCCATAGCGCAGCGACTGGATCAGCCGGCCGCCGAAGGCGCGAAAATCCGGCGCGTCGGTTTCGTTCTGCGCGGCGAACCAGTTCGAGATCGCGGCATCATAGGCGGCGGTGCGGGCATAGGCCTTGGCTGCGAGGCGGCGGCGCAGCGCGAGCGTGGTCGCGCCCGTGTTGGCAGCGAGTTCGTCGAGCACGGCCTGGTAGTCTTGCGCCTCGACGACGACGGCGACGTCGTCGTGGTTCTTCGCCGCGGCGCGGATCATCGCCGGGCCGCCGATATCGATATTCTCGATGCAATCCTCGTAACCGGCGCCTTTGTCGACGGTCGCCTCGAACGGATAGAGATTGACGACGAGCAGATCGATCGGCGCGATGCCGTGCGCCTTCATCGCGTCGGCATGTTCCCTGTTGTCGCGGATCGCGAGCAGGCCGCCATGGACTTTCGGATGCAGCGTCTTGACCCGGCCGTCCATCATTTCGGGGAAGCCGGTCAGCTCCGAGACGTCCTTGACCGGCAAGCCAGCCGCGGCGATGGCCTTGGCGGTGCCGCCGGTGGAAACGAGCTCGACGCCATGGCCGGCGAGCGCCTTTGCGAATTCGATCAGGCCGGTCTTGTCGGAAACGGACAAGAGAGCGCGGATAACGCGGCGGTTCTTCTCAGTCATGGGCAAGGTCCTTTGTCAGGGGATACTTATGCCCAGGCGCGCGGCGATCATTCCCGCGCTTCCCGATGGTGCTCCATCCAAAGTCGCCAGTCGCGCGAGAGGCGGCTGGTTAGCAGTTTTTGCCTGACATCACAATGGGCGCGGAAGGCGCCTCAGGCAGCCCCTACCTTGATGGTCGGGATTTGACTGACATCCTCGGTGCGCTCCGCCTGCCAGGTGTCGTAAGCGGCCTGCATCCTGGTCCAGATCCCGGCTCCGTCACCAAAAAGCTTGCCAAGCCGCACCGCCACCGCCGGCGAGACAGGCTTTTTTTCCTGAAGGATATCGTACAGATGCTGCCGCGAAATCCCGAGCAACTCGGCGATTTCCGACTTGGTTCGCCCGGTGGCCGGAATGATCTCATCACGAAGCAGCGCGCCGGGATGAGTGGGACAGCGGGCTTTACTGCGCTTGGCCGCATACGCCATGACTTACTCCTTTAATGATACTGTTCGAAATCGACCTGACATGCTTCGCCGTCGTCGAATTCGAAAGTAATGCACCAAGGTCCGTTGACGTGGACCGAATAGCGCCTTGGATTGAATCCGCGCAAGGAATGAAAATCGAACCCCGGAACGTTCATTTCCTCGGGCCGGACTGCGACATCGAGACGGTCAAGCCTCGCGAAAATGCGCTTGTGCATTTTCGCGTCAATCTTCGAACTCTTGCCCTTCGCCCACAGCTCGGCAAGGGCCTTGCTTTTGAAGGATCGGATCACACAAGCAATGTAAGCAAACAGCTTACATCAGTCAAGCCGATCGTTCGCAGGATGTTCTGCGATGCTTCAGAGCGGCAGTTCCGGCTCGCGGCGGGCGGCGCGCCGTGCGTTGGTGGTGGCGGCCGACGTCGATCGGACAAAGCTCCAGCGGACCGAGGTGGCGTGGTGGGAATCCTGCCGGATCACGATTTGCGCGGTGCGGCGCGGGCCGTCATTGCCGGCCAGGAACACGCTGTCCTCGAGGTCGACCTTGTCGTCGAGCGCCTCGAAGGTCCAGACGTCGCGGTTCGGCAATACCAGCATGGCGCCGCGCCCGTCGCTGAGACGGCTCGCCTTCACCGCAGGATGCAGGTGAAAGCGCAGCGCAAAATCGGTCTGGCCGGCCCTGACGCGCGCGCCCGGCGCCAGCGTCACCGTGTCCTCGCCGTCGAGCCGTCCGCCGTCCTGGGAGATCATCAGCACCCGCCGATGCTGGACGCCGAAGCGCGAAACATAGCCGTCATGCGAGGTGGTCAGCAGATCGCCGTCGGCTACCGCCTCGCGGTAGCTTTCCACATTGACCGGTCCGCTGGAGACCGGCGAGCCCTGCAACAGGCGCTTCATCGCCGACAGTTCGACGAACTGGCACGAGGAGGTGTCGTGATAGGTCAGCGTCGAATGCGCCATCGTGCTGCGCGCGAAGGCACGCCAATTGTCGCGGCCGGTCGAGGGCATGCCGCAATTGACGACGATCCGGCTTGCACCGGCCGACAATTCGAACGACAGGCAGCCGGCATGCGCTTCCTGGCTGACATTGGGCGGCGGCGGCGGACCGGTGTCGATGATCACTGTTGTCGTGCCGGCATCGAGGCGCTGGAAGCCGGTATACGGCATGTTCGCCATCGGCACGCCGTGGGTATCGTCATAGGCGAGCAGCGTCGCCACCAGGTCCGACGGCGCGCTGCTCATGCCGTTGAACAGCGCAAAGCTGCCGTCGCCGTGACGGAAGAAGCGCAGCATCGGCATCATGCGGTCGATCGCGTTGAGCAGCGCCGGCGGCGGCGCGATATTGCGCGCGGCAAAGGTCTGGCGCAGCGGCAACAGATCGCTGAGCAGTTCGACCAGCGCGCCGGGATTGCGCGAGATGTGCCCGCCGTCGGTCAGGATCTGCCGCTGCAATTCGTCGGACAGCCGCCGCGTGGCGACGCGGATGTGACGCGCCTGGTTGGCGAGGCACAGCGAGGCGTAGCACAGCGCGATCAGGACCTGCAGCCGCGGCACGCCGTCGACCGTATCGAACATCGCGAAGCGCAGATAGCGGATCTCGCGGGTCAGGCCGCGCAGATATTTGCGGTAGAACTTTCCGTCGGTGTCGCCGAGCACCAGCGGCGCCTGTGACAATAGCGAGATGACGCGGCGCGCCAGCACGTCGGGACGGCGCTCGAGCGGCCGCTTGCGCGCCGGATTGGAAATCCAGTCGTCGACCAGCGAGCGCGCATTGGCGCGGGTCAGCGCGGTGTCGGCGGCGCGCAAATGGCGCAGCCAGCCGAAGCCGAGCAGCGCCGCTTCCCAGTCATCAGACGGCGGCTCGAGGTCGAAGATCGAGCGGCCGTGGCAGGTGACGATCTTGCCGGCGAACACGAAGCGGCCGGCATAGATTTCGGCGGCGCGGGTGGCGTCGGCGGTACGCAGGTCATGCGGGGCGATGATCAGCCGGTCGGCGCGGCCCGGCCACAGCCGCGATACCGCCACCGTCGCCCCGGTGGCGCGCGCGATCACGGTCCGCGCCGAGCGGCTCATGATAAGCGTCGAGATGCGTCTGCTTTGAGCGACCGACACGCCGTACCTTGGTAAGGGATGGAGGGGGTTAATCTGGCGAATCCTTTTAATCCGGAAACGCCTGCAAGGCACCATCTTGAAAAGCGACGAATCACCCGAAGAGTGGGAAATTCCGTTTAAAATCAGGCTGATTTAACCAGACGCGCCGCGTAAAAGCCATCCAGCCCGCCGAGCCGGGGGTCGGCATGGGGCAGGTGGCAGGGCAGGGTGCGCAAATCACCCGATGCGGTGAGGATTTCGCTCAGGTCCGCGACCTCGCCCGCCTCGATCGGGGCGCGGCGGACGCCCGTTTCAGTTGCGAGCAGCGCGGCGATCGCCTGCTCGCCTTCCTCCGGTTCCAGCGAACAGGTGCAATAGACCAGCGTTCCTCCGGGCTTGAGCAGGGAAACCGCCTTCTGCAGAAGCCGCTTCTGCAGCGCCGACAGGGCCGCAATGTCGGCTTCCTGGCGCAGCCAGGCGACGTCGGGATGACGGCGGATGGTGCCGGTGGAGGTGCAGGGCGCGTCCACCAGCACGCCGTCGTAACCGCCATTGCCGCTGCCGGGCCACTCCGCGGCATCGGTCACGACATCATCGGCCTTGAGCGAAAGCCGCGCCAGATTGTCGCGCAGCCGCGCCATGCGCGCCGGCGAGCGGTCGACCGCGGTGACGCGCGCGCCGCCCTGCGCCAGTTGCGCGGTCTTGCCGCCGGGCGCGGCGCAGAGGTCGGCGATGGTCTTGCCGGCGACGTCGCCGAACAACCGCGCGGGCAGCGCGGCGGCGGCATCCTGCACCCACCATTGCCCCTCGGAGAAACCGGGCAGCATCGTCACCGAACCCTGCAGCAGCGTGCGCACAGTGCCGGTCGGCAGTGTTTCGCCGTGCAGGCGGCTTGCCCATTGCGCCGCATCTGATTTCACGGAGATGTCGAGCGAGGGCTCGTTGCCGATCGCGCGCGCCATCTCGCGCGCGGTGGCCTCGCCATAGGCGGCGATCCAGCGCGCCAGCAGCCACGGCGGAATGTCCAGCGTCTGCGCCTTGACCTCTTCGATCAGTGGCTGGCCCTCGCGCGCGCAGCGGCGCAGCACGGCGTTGACGAGGCCGGCATATTTGGCGGCGCGCCGGTCGGATTGCACCAGCCGCACCGAGAGATCGACGGCGGCATGGTCGGGCACGTCCATCCAGAGAATCTGCGCCGCACCGATCAAGAGCGCACTCTGCGCGCGCGGTGCATCGGTTGGGATGCCGCGATCGAGCAGGCGCGACAGCAGATGACCGAGCGTGCCGAGCCGTCGCAGGATGGTTGCGACCAGGCGGCGCATCAACGCGCGATCGCGGTCGGCAAGCGCCTTCAGTCCGGGATGGGCGCCGGCGCCGTCGAGTTGATCGTCAAGCGTGCGATGCTTGTGCAGTACGCCGTCCAGGATGTCAGCCGCGATGCGCCGCGCGGCGAGGCCGGGCACTTCCGAAGGTACTGCGAATCTGGACGGGGGCATGGAGCAGGAATGTCTCGGACGGCGGAAAGGTTTCGGCTCATGCCATGGAAAATGAACAAATCGTGTGCCACGCGAATATGCCAAATGTAAGAATCCCCACAGACAAATTCACGAAAGTGATGTCATCTGCGCGCCTGTCCCGTACTATGGGAGAACTGCGATGACCGACAATTCTTCCTCGTTCAAGAAACTGACACCCGCGGCCGAGCGCGCGCTCGCCGAGGCTGCGGCTCGTCGCCAGGCCGCCGAGGCCAATGGCACCACGCTGCAGAGGGAATTCCAGGGATCGAAGGGTCTGGAACCGACACGCTACGGCGATTGGGAGCACAGAGGCATCGCCTCGGACTTCTGAGAGATCCTTTGACGCCGCGGGCTCTTGCCCGATGACCCGACTCAGCTCTTAGTCGGGCCTATGCCTCCCTATGAGCGATCGAATGCGTTCCAGCGTCGGAGCCCGGCGCGCCGCTTGATTTCAGCGGCGCTGCCGTGGGTGTTCGTGGCCTGCGTGGTCGCGGTGAGCAATCTGCCGGTACGCCAGTGGGTGAACTGGCCGTGGTCGCACCCCGTCGACAGCCAGGCGGCGCGCGATTCCGAGATGATCTTGAAGCGCACCGGAAGCCCCGACACGCGTCACGCTGTCGATGTCGTCAGAACGATCGATGGCGATACGTTCGAGGCGCGGGTTCATCTGGGAAACGGCCTTGATCTCAACACGCGGGTTCGTCTGCGCGGCATCGATGCTCCGGAATTGAAAGCATCGTGCGCGCGGGAATTGCATATGGCGGAAGCCGCCACGGATGCGTTGCGCGCGCTGCTCGACGAAGGCGGCGTTGCAATCTTCAACATCGGGCCGGACAAATATTCTGGCCGCGTTGTCGCTGACGTCGCAACGCGGCGCACCGGAAATGTTTCGACGGCGATGCTCACCGCGGGTCATGCCCGCAGCTATGGCGGCGGGCATCGCAATGGCTGGTGCGCCAACGGGGATCAGGCGTCGCCGAAATGAAAAGAGCCGCGCGGTCGCGCGGCTCTCGTGCTCAACCTGCGTAGGAAATCAGTGCGTGACGGTCACCGTGGTGCCGACGGAGACGCGCTGATAGAGGTCGGTGATGTCGGCGTTGAGCATGCGGATGCAGCCATAGGAGACATAGCCGCCGACCGAGTTCGGCACGTTGGTGCCGTGGATGGCGTACTCGCCGCCGGCCAGCGTCATGGCCGCGACGCCCATCGGATTGCGCGGCGAGCCGCCGGCGATGACGTCGGGCATGCCGGGCTTGTCGCGCTTGACTTCGCTCGGCGGCGACCAGGCCGGGTTGAGATACTTGCCGTCGATCTTGGTGGTGCCCGCCCACTGCTTGGCGGCCTTGCCGACGCCGACCGGGTAGCGCATCGCGTGCCCGGATTCGAGAATGAGATAGAGCCGGCGTTCGTGGGTCCTCACCACGATGGTGCCCGGCGCGTATTCGCCGCTGACCTCGACCAGTTCCGGCCGCGCCTGCGCCGCCGACGACATCATGACACCCAAACCCATGGTGGCGGCCAACGCCACCACAATCTTATTCAACATGCCCAGCTCCAATTCGGCGCCCCACGCGGGGGCTCTCAAATTTCCTTTCAGGCCAAAACGGCCCGCTATCTCGACTGCATAATGTTAGTCGCACGAACTCACCGGGCGGTTTCAATCCCGGTCGCGGAACGATTTCGCTGAGCGGAACAAGGAAAATGTTCGCAGTGAAGTAAATGACCGGAAAACAACACAAGGTGCGAAACAGCCACGAAGGCCGGCGCGCCACTGACAAGTGCGTGAGGGGGACTGTCCTGCAGCTACTCCGTCATGCCCGGGCATAGGCGAGCGGAAGCGACGCCGCCCTTCAGACGGCTATGCCCGGGCATGACGGTAGAGAGGTGCGGATAGAAGCGCCGGCCTTAAGCCGGCGCGCCCTTCTTGTTCTGCCGGTTCTCCACGAGATCGTCGACCACGGCGGGATCGGCCAGCGTCGAGGTGTCGCCGAGGCTGGAGGGTTCGTCCTCGGCGATCTTGCGCAGGATGCGACGCATGATCTTGCCGGAGCGCGTCTTGGGCAGGCCCGGCGCGAACTGGATCTGGTCGGGCGAGGCGATCGGCCCGATGTCCTTGCGCACCCACGCCACCAACTCTTTCCGCAACTCCTCGGTCGGCTCGGTGCCGGCCATCAGCGTCACATACGCATAGATGCCCTGGCCCTTGATGTCGTGGGGATAGCCGACCACGGCGGCTTCAGATACCTTCGCATGCGCGACCAGCGAGCTCTCGACCTCGGCGGTACCCATGCGGTGGCCGGAGACGTTGATGACATCGTCGACGCGGCCGGTGATCCAGTAATAGCCGTCGGCGTCGCGGCGGCAGCCGTCGCCGGTGAAGTACTTGCCCTTGTAGGTCGAGAAATAGGTCTGCTCGAACCGCGCGTGGTCGCCATAGACCGTGCGCATCTGTCCCGGCCAGGATTTGGCGAGGCAGAGATTGCCTGTGGTCTCGCCCTGCAGCACGTTGCCCTCGGCGTCGACGATCTCGGGCACGACGCCGAAGAACGGCCGCGTCGCCGAACCGGGCTTGAGCTTGGTTGCGCCCGGCAACGGCGTGATCAAGATGCCGCCGGTCTCGGTCTGCCACCAGGTGTCGACGATCGGGCAGCGGCTGTCGCCGACGACGCGATAATACCATTCCCACGCTTCCGGATTGATCGGCTCGCCGACCGAACCGAGCAGGCGCAGGCTCTTGCGCGAGGTCTTCTTCACGGGCTCGTCGCCCGACTGCATCAGCGCGCGGATCGCGGTCGGCGCGGTGTAGAAGATGTTGACGTTGTGCTTGTCGATGACGTTCCAGAACCGCGAATTGTCCGGATAGTTCGGCACGCCCTCGAACATCAGCGTGGTCGCGCCGTTGGCGAGCGGCCCGTAGAGAATGTAGCTGTGGCCGGTGACCCAGCCGACGTCGGCGGTGCACCAGTAGATGTCGCCGTCGTGATAGTCGAAGACGTAGTGATGCGTCATCGCCGCGAATACGAGATAGCCGCCGGTGGTGTGCAGCACGCCCTTGGGCTGGCCGGTGGAGCCCGACGTGTAGAGGATGAACAGCGGATCTTCCGCGTGCATGTGCTCGGCCGGGCAATCCTTCGTCACCATCGCGGCTGCTTCGTGGTACCAGAAATCGCGCGACGGATTCATGTCGACGGCTGCACCCGTGCGCTTGACCACCACGACCCAGTCGACGCCGCCGGCCTTTGCGATCGCGGCATCGACATTGGCCTTGAGCGGCACCTTCCTGCCGCCGCGCAGGCCCTCGTCGGCGGTGATGACGATCCTGGACTGGCAGTCGGTGATGCGCTGGGCGAGGCTGTCGGGCGAGAAGCCGGCGAACACCACCGAATGGATAGCGCCGATCCGCGCGCAGGCCAGCATTGCATAGGCCGCTTCCGGAATCATCGGCAGATAGATGGTGACGCGGTCGCCCTTCTTGACGTTCCGAGTGCGCAGGATGTTGGCCATCTTGCAGACTTCGTCGTGCAACTGGCGATAGGTGATGTGCCTGGATTGCGAGGGGTCGTCGCCCTCCCAGATGATCGCGGTCTGGTCGCCGCGCTTCTCGAGATGGCGGTCGATGCAGTTCCAGGCCGCGTTCAGCACGCCGTCCTCGAACCATTTGATCGAGATGTTGCCTGGCGCGAAGGAGACGTTCTCGATCTTGTGGGGCGGTTTCATCCAGTCGAGCCGCTTGGCCTGTTCGGCCCAGAAGCCGTTGGGGTCCGAGACCGAGCGCGCATACATCTCGCGGTACTTGGCGTCGTCCACATAGGCGCGCCTGGCCCAATCGGCGGATACGTCGTAAATCTTCTCGGACATGCTTTTCCTCCCACTCATTGCGGCCGCGCACCTCGAGCGGCCGCAAGTCGTCCAAAATTGTTGCAGCGAGTATGCGTCGCGGGGCGATACCCGGACAAGGCGGAACGTTTGCAACCTTGGTCGGGCGGCCCGTTCCCGGCCTTGTCAAAGATCAAGGTCGCTAAATTTTTAACTGTTGCGGGCAGGGCGAAATCAACGTTATCGCCGGAATGGCTCCCATGAAAGGTATCTGATAACCTCCAATGACGGAATCGAGACTCGCAATAAACATTGTTAGCCCCTAAATGGCCTCCCCGGGGGGCGCCCACCCCCGGAACAAGTCACAATAACGGGCATTACCGGCGAAACAGGTGGAGTAAGGCGACAGCGGCGATGATGGATCAGCAGAATTTCGAGGCTCAGCGGCCCGTTTCAGCCGATCCCGCCGCCGCCCTGGCGGAAGCGCTGGGTCAACTCCCGAAGGAACCGGTCAGGCACGCACGCAAGCCAGGCGCGCCAAAGCAGCATATCGTCGCCAAGACCTCGGTCGAAGATTTGGCCCAGGAACTCGGCCTCAAGCTCGGCGATCAGAACGGCTTGACGATCCGCCGTGTCAAGCGTGGCAAGGGCTATTCATTTCATCGCGCCAACGGCACGCAGATCCGCCACGCCGGCACCATCCGCCGGCTGCATTCGATGGCGGTGCCGCCGGCCTATCGCGATGTCCGCTACTCGGCCGATCCGAATTCGCACCTGCAGGCGGTCGGCATCGATGCCGCGGGCCGGCTGCAGTACCGCTACCACGCCGATTGGGAAAAGGTGCGCGAGCAGCGCAAGGCGCATCGCCTGGCGCGACTGGTCGGCGCCTTGCCGAAGATCCGCCGCAAGGTCTCGGCGTTCCTCTCCGGCGACGAGCCGACGCGCGAATTCGCGCTCTCGGCGGTGATCGAGCTGATCGCGCGCACCGCGATCCGCCCGGGCAACGAATCCTATGCTCGCCTCAACGGCACCCGCGGCGCCACCACGATGTTGAAGTCGAACGTGACGCTGGAAGACGACAGCTTCGTCCTGACCTTCAAGGCCAAGGGCGGCAAGGCCGTGCGCAAGGAATGCGACGCCGCCAAGCTGGTGCGCGCCATGTCGATCCTGCGCACCGTGCCGGGCAAGCGCATGTTCCAGTATCGCGATGCCTATGGCATCGTCCGCGCGGTTTCGACCACGACCGTGAATGCGTTCCTGCGCGAGATCGCCGGCATCAAGATTTCGCTGAAGGATTTCCGCACGCTGATGGCTTCGGCCGTGGTTCTTGAATCGCTGTCGCGCATCTCGCCGGCGGCGAGCGCCCGCGGCCGCAAACGCCAGGTGCTTGAAGCCGTTCGCGCCGCGGCCGACGAGCTCTCCAACACGCCGGCGATCTGCCGAAAGAGCTATGTCCACGACACCATCGTCACCGCCTTCGAGGACGGCATTCTCGAAAACTTCGCGGCGACCATGAAGGGCTATCGCACCCAGAAGAAGCGCGAGCAGTTGCTGGCGCAGGTGGTGCTGGCGGCAGCGGCGTAGCTTTCCCTACTTGCCCGAGGATCGAGCCGATGCTTCGCGTCGGACGGCGAGGGCGGAGTCCGCCTCGTCGGCGGGAGCATGCGCCTTCGACAGGAACACCACGTTCCTGCCGTTGCGCTTGGCGTCGTAGAGGGAATCGTCCGCCCATTTGGCGACCGTCTCCGGTGCGACGCCTTCCCGGGCGAACGCGATGCCGAGGCTGATGGTGACGAGGCCGTCGGAACCGGCGCCGCGCCTGATTCCGGGATTGACGATGCCGAGCGCTTCCACGGCGTGGCGAATGCGTTCGGCGATCGTCCAGGCGAGATCCGGCGTGGCATGGGGCAGGACCACCAGGAATTCCTCGCCGCCATAGCGGAAAACGGCATCGTGCCCCACCCGCACCGAATGCTCGATCGCCCTGGCGACGCGCTTGATGCACTCGTCTCCGGCAGCGTGGCCGGCAGTGTCGTTCAACTGCTTGAAGCGGTCGATATCGGCCATCACGAAGGCGATGCTCGCCTTCGGCACGTCCGCGTTGCGCCACAGCCGGTCGATCAGATCGGTCGCCGAGCGGCGATTGCCGAGCCCGGTTAGGGGATCGTGCGTCGCCAGAATTTCCAGCTGCTGGTTGGCGCCCTTCAGCGCTTCGCTGCGATACTGGTTGCGCAAGGCCAGCAGGAACGCCTTCTTGGCGAGGATCGACTGGGTCTTGCGCGCGATCGTCGCGGCAAAGATGCCGATCGCATAGAAGATCGACGTCCCCAGCGCTTCCTTGAACTGCACCGCCGGATTGAAAACCTCGAAGCCGAAGA
>OEIU01000242.1_pt1 | contig 55058 bp, 55 predicted proteins | sample 1539221 | NCBI WGS metagenome assembly OEIU01 (sample SAMN03792071, study PRJEB22550) | activated sludge metagenome | feature: wastewater treatment plant; material: activated sludge; isolation source: Wastewater treatment plant of a petroleum refinery complex | place: Argentina: Zarate | collected... | reverse complement strand
GTCTTTGCCGCCCTGGCGTCGTTGCAAATCCTCGTGATACCTACGGGTATCACTGCGGTTTGCGCCTAGCCAGGACGACAAATCCATCGGTTTTCTCGAGTGCCGCACAGCGTGGAACACTGCACTAGACGGGCGGCAGCGAGCGCCACTGCCCGTCGAGCAGCAACTGGTGCGGCCGGAACTGCGACTTGTAGGCCATCTTCGGGCTGCGCTCGATCCAGTAGCCCAGGTAGACGTGGCGCAGCTTCAGCGCGCGCGTCTGCTCGATCTGCCACAGCACGCTGTAGGTGCCGTAGCTGGCCGCGGCATCCGGCTCGTAGAAGGTGTAGACGGCGGAAATGCCGTCGTTGAGCACGTCCAGGATCGACACCATCCTCAACGCCCCCGGAGCGCCGTCGGCGCCGGGCTCGCGGAACTCCACCAGCCGCGAATTGACGCGGCTTTGCAGCAGGAACTGCGTGTACTGGTCGACGCTGTCGTGGTCCATGCCGCCGCCGCTGTGGCGCCCGGCCTGGTAGCGCAGGTACAGCTGGTAGTGCTCGGGCACGAAACACAGGCGCAGCACGCGCGCCTTCAGCGGCGCATGCTGCTTCCACGCGCGGCGCTGGCTGCGCGACGCCTTGAAGCCGGCCACCGGCACGCGCATCGGCACGCAGGCGCGGCAGCCGTCGCAATAGGGCCGGTAGGTGAACATGCCGCTGCGCCTGAAGCCGTTGGCCACCAGGCCCGAGTAGACGTCGGCATTGATCAGGTGGCTGGGCGTGGCCACCTGCGAGCGCGCCTGCCGTTGCGGCAGGTAGCTGCACGGATAAGGCGCCGTCGCATAGAACTGCAACGACGACAGCGGGAGTTCCTTGGGATGCGTCAAGCGCCGTCTCCGCGGGGGCTGCGCTGCAGCGCCTCGAGCTGCAGCCACATGCGGGAATCATAGGTCCAATCGATGATGTCCGGCTCCGCCGACGCGCGGGACAGGTGCTGCTCGAAGCGCCTGCGCGGCAACTCGTGCGCGCCCAGCGACGCGAGGTGGCCGGTGTTCTGCTGGCAGTCGATCAACGCCACGCCGTGGGCGCGGCAGAAGGCCACCAGCGCCGCCAGCGCGACCTTCGACGCGTCGGTGGCCCAGGCGAACATCGATTCGCCGAAGACCATGCGGCCGATGGCCACGCAGTACAGCCCGCCGGCCAGCCGCCCGTCGACCCAGGTCTCGACACTGTGCACGCGCCCGAGCCGGTGCCAGGCGCTGTAGGCCGCCACCATCGGCGGCACGATCCAGGTGCCCGACTGGCCGTCGCGCGGCGTGCGCGCGCAGGCCTCGATGACCTGCGTGAAGGCGCTGTCGAAGCGCAGCTCGCAGGCCGGGTTGCGCACGAAGCGGCGCAGCGTCTTGGCCAGGCTCTTCGATACCTTGAAGTCCGCCACCGGCAGCACCATGCGCGGGTCGGGGCTCCACCACAGCACCGGCTGGCCCGGGCCGAACCAGGGGAACACGCCCTGGCGGTAGGCCTGCTCCAGGCGCTGCGGCGTCAGGCCGCCGCCGGCCGCCAGCAGCCCGGGCGCGTCGCTGCCGGGGCCCAGCGCCTCTTCAGTGGGCGGCAGCGGGTCGTCGTCGCCGATCCAGTTCAGCATCTGCATGCGCATGACTATCGCAGGCCGCGTGCCTCGACGCGCGGCACATCCGAAGTTGCCTCCCATCCGCCATGAGTACGTCAGCTTCTCTGTCCAATCTGGCTTTACCGCACTCCGACTTTTTGCGCAGCAGCGAAATGCCGCCGATGAGCACCACCAGTGCCGGCAGATCCCGCACAGACTTGACGCCGGCAGCCGCGCTCGCCGGCCCCTGGTAGCTAGAATCAGAACGCTCGAACAGCGGCCGGCGCAGTCCAGTAGGAAGCGCGCTGTGGGAATGGTGCACGATCGCTTAGGTTCAGGTGATGCGGTCCCCTTGCGCCCGCTCCAGGCGGGCTCGCCTCACGACGAGCCCGCTGCAGGTCAGCTGGGACCATATTGCGACCTCGAGGCGCGCACCGAGGCCGACAGCAGCTTGGAACGCCGCTACAGCATCGCTACCTGGTACGTCCGCGTCCTGACGGACTTCAGCGAGGAATGCGGCGTGCCGGCACCCCGCCTCTTTGCAAGCTGCGGCGTCGACCCTGCGATCCTGGACGACCCTGACGCGCGCATCTCGTGCCATGACTTTCTAGAGATGTGCTGTTTTCTCCAGTCGCTGCATCCGACCCCGCATCTCGGGCTGCGGCTCGGCCAAAGGATGCAGCATCGCTATCTCGGGGCGTACGGCTTCGTGCTCATGAGCTGCAGCACTACCCGCGAGCTTCTGGATCAGTTCTCCCGCTACTCCATGCTCGCGAACAATGCCGGGCAGGTTCGTGTCGAGGAGAGGGACGGGCTGCTGATTCAGACTTGGCGAGGCGCGGTATCCGACCCCGCGTCGGCCATTTTCCTGGACGAACTGGTGCTTGCGAGTTGGACCTCCATGGGGCGCCGAATTTCGGGCAGGCCGGACATCGCGCCGCTTTCGGTCTCGTTCCGGCACTCCCGGCCCGAGGACATCGGCCCGTACTACCAACTGTTTCGCTGCGAGCTGAAGTTCAGCGCCGCCGAGGCAACCATCATTTCGAGCGCCCGGGATCTCGATGCGCGACTCCCACAAGGCGACCCGAGGGTCCGCGAGATTCTCAGCGCCCTTTGCGAGCGCCTTCTCAAACAACTCGGCTCGCCGCTCGAACCCGAATGGCTGACCGCTTGCCGCCGCGCAATCGTCGAAGCCTTCCGGAACGGGGAGCCCGATATCGCGCGAGTCGCTGCCGCCCTCGAGTTGAGCCCGGCGACTCTTCGGCAGCGCTTCAAGGACCAGTCGCTCCGCTTCCGCACGTTCAACGACGAATTGCGGCACGAACTGGCGCTCAGCTATCTAGCCGATCCCCAGTTCAGTCTCGTGGATGTCGCCTACCTCCTTGGCTTTTCCGAGCAGAGCGCATTTCAGCGTGCATTCAAGCGGTGGACCGGAATCACGCCGGGTGAACATCGGCGCAACCTGTCTTCTTCAAAGTCCGCGCCGAAGCGCTGACTACGCGAGGTTCGCCAGCAACGCAGCGGCGTGTTTCGCATCCAGTTGCTGCATCGCGTCGATAGGTTTCACGCCGAGGCCCTTCTGCAGATTGGCGCGGATCCGGTCGACCGCACCCTCGGCCCCGTAGAGCTTCTCCAGACCTTGCGCGAACTCGATGTAGGGGACCGGGGAGTCCGGCGCACACTGCACCGCCTTCTCATAAAGTTCGATCGCGGCCTCCTCGGTCGCGCCGTACATCATGCGCGCCATCATCTCGCCGGACTCGGTCGTGATGGCTGCATGCCAGCCAGCCAATGTCGCAAGGGCCTCCGCGTGGCGATCATCGATGGCAAGACAGAGGTCGATCTGCTCCTTCATGCGCGCCACCAGCCCGTCAGTGAGGGCTTCGAGCGGCGTCATCGTCTGGCTGTAGCGACCGAGCGTGACCGCATACATGTAGTGGAAGTTCGCAGACGAGAAGCCGCGCGCACGCGCTTGCTCGCACAGGGCGATCGTCTGCCCGAAGATGTCCGCCTTCAGCTTCTCGTCCTGCTCGACATAGTGAGCATGGATCGTGGCGCAAAATGCGAGCGGCGTCAGGCCGGCGTCGCCAAGCGTTTCCGCAGCGGCGACGCCATCTGCGAAATGCCCGAGGTGATAGAGACGCCAGACGTTCTGGAGCGCCTCATCGGCCGGATACGGCTCGTGATTGCCCATGTGGAGCGCAGCCCACTTGCTCTGAAGAGCGGGGCCCTCCAGGTCGAGTTGGCTTCGGTCCACGGCACAGGGTGTCCAGTCAGTCGTTTCCATAAGTGCTTCCCTTGGTGTTCGGCGACGGTCATCAGGCGGCCGCCGACTTTGGTGGCCGGATCTCTCAAAGTGTGATGACGTGCGGCTTTGACGTCGGTTCGTGCGTAGCGATCGCTTCGACGCAGTTGGCCTGCGACGCCACGGACTTGACCCATTCGAGCGAGGCACGGGCTTTGACGGGATCGAGGCAAACGCCCGGCATGATCATGTCTTCCCAAGATTGGCGGGCATAGCCGACATCCGCGAACATCAGAAACGCCTTGCCGTTGGCCTGGACGAGCGTTGAGGCAATCCCCGGCGTGTGTCCGGGCGTATGGACAAAGACGATCGATCCATCATTGAACAGGTCGAACGCCTGCTTCTGCGGGCCATAGGGCGACGGCTCGAACTTGAACGTCTCGAACGGAATGTCGCGCCAGATCATCATGTCGCGGTCGCCGAATTGATACTCGAGTTCGCTGACCAGGATCTTCTTGGCGTCGCGGACGTGCTGCAGGCCGCCGCCATGGTCTGAATGCAGATGCGTGCACACGACATAGTCGAGATCGGACGGCTTGATGCCCATGGCCGCCAGCTGCTCGTGCACGGCCTGGCCTTCGGGCAATACGGCCTTGTTCAGGCTGAGGTGAAACTCACCCATGTACTCGATCTGATCGTCGCGCACCATCGCCCCCCATCCGGTATCGACGAGGACGAGACCCTTCGGGTGCTCGATCAGATAGGCGTTGACCGGCATGTTCAGCAGGTTCGCCGGATTTCGGAACCAACCGGAGAAGGCCACAGGATGAAAACTCTTCTCGAGGAACGGGAGGGCGCGGTCGATGACGACGCGCCCGATCTGCATGACGTGGATCCTGATCGTTCCGTTCATATTCGTCTCTCGCTTGGACAGTGCTTCAGGAAATCGTGGATGCGCCTGCGATCAGACGCATCGGGTCTTTCCTGTCCCAGTTCCGCCCTGCGGTCGTGATGGTCTCGAGCAAGGCGCGCTTGCCGAAGGTTGTCTCCGCGACCTCGAGCATGAGTCCCGGGACCTCCGGATGCTCGGTATAGACGACGGTTTCGTCCGGGTGCTTGCGCGTGACCTCGTGGACGACTGCGTATCCGCTTTCCTTCAGCTTCTGCTTCTTCGCCGCGATCGTCGAGGTGGAGGTCGCGTACCAGCACGATGTGGCCGATACGTTACGTGTTCCTGGCGGTAGATTCTCTGGCACCCCGAGCAGCGGCGCGTGGACGGCTTCGTTGAACAGTTCCGAGAATATTGACTTGGAAGCCGCGCTGACCTGCACCAGTTCGATCACCATCTCCTGCGAGTCGCGCGAGTTGGCATAGGCCTTGGAGTAGCTGATCGACGCAGGTGCGCCCCGGTAGGACGCTGCGTCGGGCGTGAGGCCGCAAGCGTAGAACCACGGTCCGATGCCTTGCCGTTCGGACAGGTGCTTCATTGCGCTGCTCAGATCGTCCACGAAGAACGTCGTCTGCCCGCGCAGATAGTTCTCCTCGGTGAGCTCGTGCATGAAGGTCCATGGGCCGGCGCCTCGGTGCAGTTGCAGCCAGTGCGGCACGGCGGTTCGGATGTCCCGGATGACGAAGCCGATCCGGCAGCAATACTCAGGATTCGCGTTCATTTGGCTGATGCCTTCTCGAACATGCGGCGCACTGGCGAATTCGGGTCCGCTTGCTCCAACGACAGCCTGTTGTAGGCGCGAAGGATGAGCAGGACCAGCAAGATCCCGCTGGCGATGGCGGGGACGCCGACGGCAGCGATGGACTTGCCGAGCGCCGCGTCGCTGTGGAACACCTTGTCGGTGACGAGCGCGACGACGGTCGGTCCCGTCCCGAGCCCGAGCAGGTTGAGGATCAACAGGTAGCCGGCGATCGCCTGCCCTCGCAACCAGTCGGGGACGATGTCTTGAAGCGCCGTGCCGCCCGCGCCGATCGCGACGCTCGAACAGAAGGCAGCGAGGCCCAGTTGAAATACCGCGACCTTGCCGTCGCTCGCGTTGACGGCGAGCACGACGAAGAGGGTCCAGAACACCATGCTTCCGATAGACAGCAGAAGGCGCGCCTCGATCCGCCCGCTGTTGCGCCACCAGTCGCCGGCCACGCCGCTCAGGCCGACCCCGAGGGTTCCGCCAATGGTGACCGCCACGCCGTAGGCGACGGCCGCTTGCGGGATGGGCCAGCCATGCTGGCGCAAGAGAAAGGTCGGCGCCCATGCACTCAGTCCGTAAGCCGCAAGCGCAAAGAACGCGAATCCGGCGGACAACCCGATCATGAGGAAGCGATGCTTGCGGAAGTAGGCCAAGGCTTCGCTGAGCGGCGGCGGCGCTGCGACCGATGTGCGCCTTGCCGGCTCCCGCAAGGTCAGCATGAACAGGGCCAGGAGAAGCCCCGGCAATCCAACGATGATGAAAGCCGCCTGCCACGACTTGCGCAAGCCGAACAGCGGTAGATCCATCACAGGCTGGTTCTTGATCATCCCGAGCAGGACGCCGCCGATGACGATCGAGACGCCGATCCCCAGGTAGATCGAGGTATTGAAGACCCCGAGCGCGGTGCCGCGACTCTTGTCGCGGTAGGCGTCGCAGATCATCGAGACCGAAGCTGGCGCCAAAGCGGCTTCGCCGATTCCAACGCAGATGCGGGCGATGAAGAGCTGCGTATAAGTCTCCGCCAATCCGCACGCGATCGTCGCCAGGCTCCAGAAGACGACGCCGGCGATGATCAGGTTGCGCCGATTGGCACGATCGGCGTAGCGTCCGAGCGGCAGGCCGAGGATGGCGTAGAGGATCGCGAACGCAAAACCATGGAGCAGGCTGAACTCGGTGTCGGTGATGTGCAGATCGGCCCGGATCGGCTGCACCAGCAGGCTGAGGATCTGTCGGTCGACATAGGACAGGATGCCGGCCACGATCAGAACAGCCATCAGGTAGGAAGCGGCTCCGAACGATGGGTATTGATGCGCCTTGTTGAACGATGGGTACTGGTGCGTCGTGTTGTCAGCAATTTCCATGGCTCGCTCCCGGCTTGTCTCTCTCAGCCTTCAGATGGCAGGTATTCCGGTTCGACCTGAATTCCGATCGTGTTGATGGTCATGGCGACCATCAGGTAATGGCCGATCAACATGCAGAATTCGACCATCTGATCCTCGGAGAGGTGCTTGCGCAACTCATGAAACGTCCCGTCCGACATCGCCTTGTCCGCCACCAGTTCGTCCGTCGCCTTGAGCAGCGCACGAAGACGCGGCGACCAGTCCGGGCAATCTTCGATCGTGACCGAGTTCATGTCGGCCGCAGGAATGCCGGACTCCCGCGCGACTTTCTGATGGTGCAACCACTCGTAGACCGTGCCCGTGCGCCAGGCCAGGCGCATGATCGACAGCTCCTTGTCGGCGCGCGGAATCTTGCCGAGGAACAGCATGTTGACGAAGAACGCGAAGTAGTGAACGAAGATCGGACCGAGCCGCGTGAGGTACATGAACACGTTCATGTCCTTTTCGGACTTCTGGGTTCTGCGCAGCTCGGAGAGAAGCTTCTGCTGATCCGGTGCACAGTCCTCGCGCTTCATCGGCGGGATGCGCGGCGAGACGATTCGCCAGTTGCCTTCGGGAAGATGCTTTCGAACGTTCATGTGGCTGCTCCATTACCCGCGTGATTGGGCGTTTCTCCGACGTGAGGCCGTTCGCATCGATGGACGACACGGACAAGCCAATGATCGGCACGTACGACACAGCTGTATTGACCTGACGTCGGGCCGGTGATGACTTGACCGCCAGCGTCAATAACACGTTGATATCGTGAACGCGTCGAACCTATGCTCGTAGAGCGGCCGAAGATGATGGCCGGCCGCTCGTAGTACACGAAGGCCCGCACGGACTGTTCAATGCGCTGCGCCACCGCGCAATCGATCCAGTCCTGTCCTGCGGCGGCCGAATGCAGCGACATGTCGACAAATGATCCGCGTGCAGCGAGCGTGGCGACCGCTGCGGATCAGATGTCAGCCGACGCGATGCAGGTGCCGAGATCGCGCAGAAATTGGCTGGCTGGCATGCCATCAGCCGCACGGTGGTCGAAGACGAGTGTGATCGTCGCCACACGCGCCACCGTGGGCACACCATCGCGCACCACCATTGCCTCACGGGTGCGGCCCATACCGAGGATGGCGACCTGCGGCGGATTGAGTACCGGCGTGACCCAGTCGATACCCGCGGCGCCCAAGTTGCTGAAGGTGAAGGTGCCGCGCTGGTACGCTGACGGCGGCAGCTTGCCGGTGCGGGCACGGTGTGCCAGATCGGCAAGTTCCGCTGCGATGGCGGCAGGTGTCTTCTTCTCCGCGTCACGCACCACTGGCGTCATCAAGCCGGCCGGCGTGTCCACGGCCACGGCGATGTGCACCGCGTGGACCTCTTCAATGCCCTGGTCCGTCAGCAGAGCGTTCAGTCGTGGATGCGTCGGAAGCGTGCGCGCAAGGGCCGCCAAAACGCCAGCCGTCGGCGTGACCTTTACCCCAGACGCCTCGGAGAGCGCGCGGCAGCGTGCAAGCAGCGCATCAACTTCGACCTCGAGGCCCAGCGCGACACGTGGCGCTTCCCAGGCACGGGTCATCGCCCTCGCAATGATCCCTCGCAAGCCGGCCAGCGGGACGATGCGCCGGTCGGATGTGGGGCTGTCGGCGTGCGTGTCCATCAACCGGCCGCTTCCATCTCGGCCAACACCTGGTCGCGTGCCACCGGATCCTGCGGCTTGAGCAGGAGGGCACGCACGACGCCGGCCGTCGGTGCCGGCACTTCGAACGTGGTCTTGGCAACGACAACGACGGCCACTGATTGCCCCGCCGCAACGGTGTCGCCCGGTTTCACCAGCCACTCATCCAGCAGCGCTTCGGTACCCTCCTCGACGTCGGTCCAGGCTTCATCCTGCAATTTGATGTCGATCATCATGGTCTTCCGGTCAAAGCTTTGTGTTCATAAGTTGGACCACGGCGTCGACGATGGTCTCGGCCTGCGGAATAGCGACGGGTTCCAACGCGCGGCTGAACGGGATCGGCGTATCGGCGATGGCCAGGCGGCGTGGGGGCGACTTCAATTGCACGTGGTGCATCTGCTCGGCCACTCGCGCGACGATCTCGCCGGTGACGCCGAAACTGAGGTAGTCCTCGTCGACCACCAACAGGCGTCCGGTCCGTTCCACTGACGCCAGCACACCGTCCATGTCGAGTGGCACCAGCGTGCGCGGATCGATGATCTCGACCTCGATGCCCTGCGCTTGCAGTTGCTCCGCTGCGACGAGCGCCTTGTGCACCATCTGGGCGAACGCGACGATGGTCACGTCGTGGCCCTCGCGCACGATGCGGGCTTTTCCGAAAGGCACCGTGTAGGCTTCCTCGGGCACCTCGTTGGCCAAGGTGGTCTCGACGTAGTTCATCACAGGCAACCCGAGCAAGCCGCGATGGAAGAGGTAGACGACAGGGTTGTCGTCGCGGATGGCGGTGGCCATCAGGCCCTTGGCGTCGTAGGGGTTGGACGGAATGACCACCTTGAGCCCGGGCACGTGCGCAAAGAATCCGTGCAGCGTCTGTGCGTGCTGTGCAGCATCACATATGCCGCCGCCGGTGGACGCGGTGATCACGAGCGGCAACTTCACCGCGCCGCCAGACATGTAGTGCGTCTTGGAGATGCTGTTGAGAATCTGGTCGAAGCACACGCCCATGAAGTCGACGAACATCAGTTCGGCGATCGGGCGCAGCCCTTCGGCAGCGGCGCCGAGGGCCATCCCCATGATGGCGGTCTCGGAGATCGGGGTATCGCATACGCGCTCGCCGCCGAAGCGCTTGTGCAGGCCGTGAGTGGACTGGAAGACGCCGCCCATCGCGCCGACGTCCTCGCCAAGGATCACAACCGACGGATCGGCCTCCATCGCCTGGCGAATGGCTTCGACCATGGCCTTATAGAAGGGTAGTTGACGTACTTGGGTCGCTTGCATAACGGAACGTCCTTTGTCGGCGCTGGGGCCCGAGCTCATTGGGCGAAGACGTGAAGGGCGGCCTCCGCGGCCGACGGGTAGGGACTCTGGCGGGCGAACTCGATGGCAGCGTCCACCTGTGTCCTGGCATCCGCGCGGGCCGCCGCAACCCCTTCGGCGTCGAGCAGCCGGTCCTCGATCAGCCGGCGCTCCAGTTTCAGGATCGGGTCAAGCGCCTTCAGGGACTTGACCTCGCCCTTGGGTCGATAGGGTTCCGGGTCACCCTGAAAGTGCCCGTAGTAGCGGTCCACCTTCATCTCGATCAGCGTCGGCCCTTGGCCTGCGCGCGCCCGGGCGATCGCCGCGCCCGCCGCGTCGTACATGGCCTCGGCATCGTTCTCCGCGACAAGGACGCCGGGCATAGCGTATCCAGCCGCCCGATCGACGTTGCTGGCAACGGCGGTCGAGTTCCGCTTGCTGACCGAGATGCCGTAGTTGTTGTCCTGGCAGACGAAGACGACGGGCAGCTTCCACAGGCTGGCGATGTTGAGTGCCTCGTGAAACGCCCCTTCGTTGGCCGCGCCCTCGCCAAATTCCGCTACCGCCACCGCGCCTGTGCGGCGCAGCTTCGCGGCCCATGCAGCACCACACGCCTGCGGGATGCCGGCGCCGACGATGCCGTTGCACGCATAGTGGTTCGCCGGGTCATACAGGTGCATGTGGCCGCCCTTTCCGCGGCACAGGCCGTCGACCCTCCCGAATATCTCGGCGGTCATGCGGTCGAGGGGAACCCCCTTGGCGATCGCGAAATGATGAGAGCGGTGCGTCCCCCAGACGGAGTCCGTCTGCGTCAGGTGTGCCGCCACGCCGACGGCGGCCGCTTCCTGACCTGCCGACAGGTGCATTTCGCCAGGCACGGTGCCGGCGCCGATGTCGAAGGCCAGGCCCTTCTGGATCTTCGGCGGCAGCTTGCCCTCGAAGTACACCGTCGCCAGGGTGTCTTCGTACTGCCGCACGAGCAGCATCGTGCGATACATCCAAAGTCGTTGCTCGGCCGAAGCGGACATGTGGTACTCCAATGGTGATCGCGGTGGCGATTGACAGGAATGAGTTTTCGCGAATCGACGGCTGGCGTATTGACTCCCGGAGCGCAGGCGATTGACCGACGCGCACCTGGATCGCCATAGACGCCACACGCCGAGGTCACGATGCGAAGATCGAGCGCGGCGAAAGGCATCGTCCATCGACGTACGCGCACTGGCGCCGGAAACGTGTAGGTCGAACTGACCCCCTGACATATTGCTTGACATCTAAAGCATTTACCCGGAAACTGATGCCGAGCGCGTTGCTGTCGAGGACTGCATCACATGAAGATCGTCTGCATCGGGGGCGGACCCGCCGGGTTGTATTTCGGTCTGCTGATGAAGCAGCTGGACCCGCGCCACGACATCACGGTCGTCGAGCGCAACAAGCCCTACGACACCTTCGGCTGGGGCGTGGTGTTCTCCGACCAGACGATGGACCACATGCGCCAGTGGGACGCGGCCACCGCTGCCGAGATCGAGCAGGCCTTCAACCACTGGGACGACATCGAGCTGAAGTTCAAGGGCCGCACCGTGCGCAGCGGCGGCCACGGCTTCGTCGGCATCGGGCGCAAGAAGCTGCTCAACATCCTGCAGGCGCGCTGCGAGACGCTGGGTGTCAAGCTGCAGTTCGAGACCGAGGTGAATTCCGACGCGGACTTCCCCGACGCCGACCTGGTCATCGCCAGCGACGGCATCAACTCGAAGATCCGCAACCAGTACGCGCACATCTTCAAGCCGGACATCGTCACCCGCCCCAACCGCTACATCTGGCTCGGCACGCACCGGCTGTACGACGCCTTCACTTTCGTCTTCGAGAAGACCGAGCACGGCTGGTTCCAGGCGCACATCTACAAGTTCGACGAGAACACCACCACCTACATCGTCGAGACGCCCGAACAGGTGTGGAAGGCGCACGGCCTGGACCAGGCGGGCATGCAGGACTCGATCGCCTTCTGCGAAAAGCTCTTCGCCGCCGACCTGCAGGGCCACAAGCTGATGACCAACGCGCGCCACCTGCGCGGCTCGGCCTGGCTGAACTTCCAGCGCGTCACCTGCGAGCAGTGGTCGCACTTCAACGGCCACGCGCACGTGGTGCTGATGGGCGACGCGGTGCACACCGCGCACTTCGCGATCGGCTCGGGCACCAAGCTGGCGATCGAGGACGCGATCGAGCTGACGCGGCAGTTCAAGGAGCTGGGCGACACGCCGCAACGGATTCCGCAAGTGCTGCAGCGCTACCAGGAACTGCGCCGCGTCGACGTGCTGCGGCTGCAGAACGCCGCCTGGAACGCGATGGAATGGTTCGAGGCCGTCGGCCAGCGCTATTGCGACCAGCTGCCGCCGGAGCAGTTCATGTACTCGATGCTGACGCGCAGCCAGCGCATCAGCCACGAGAACCTGCGGCTGCGCGACAAGGCCTGGCTGGGCGGCTTCGAGCGCTGGTTCGCCGAACGCGCCGGCATGACGCTGCAGCCGCACCAGCCGGCGCCGCCGCCGATGTTCACGCCCTACACGCTGCGCGGCGTGACGCTGAAGAACCGCGTCGTGGTCTCGCCGATGGCGCAGTACTCTTGTGTCGATGGCCTGCCCGGCGACTACCACCTGGTGCACCTGGGCGCGCGTGCGATGGGCGGCGCCGGCATGGTGGTGGCCGAGATGACCTGCACCTCGCCCGATGCGCGCATCACGCCCGGCTGCCCGGGGCTGTGGAACGAGGCGCAGCGCGATGCCTGGAAGCGCATCGTCGACCATGTGCATGCGCACAGCGACGCGAAGATCGCGCTGCAGATCGGCCATGCGGGGCCCAAGGGATCGACCAATGCGCCGTGGGATGCGGACGGCGCCGACCGCGCACTGCCCGCCGGCAACTGGCCGCTGATCGCCGCGTCGGCGCTGCCCTATCTGGACGACGGCGCGGTGCCGCGCGCGATGACCCGCGCTGACATGGACCGGGTGCGCGACGACTTCTGTCGCGCAGCACGCTACGCCGCCGAAGCCGGTTTCGACTGGCTGGAGCTGCACTGCGCGCACGGCTACCTGCTGTCCAGCTTCATCTCGCCGCTGACCAATGAGCGCAGCGACGACTACGGCGGCTCGCTGGCCAACCGGCTGCGCTGGCCGCTCGAGGTCTTCGCCGCCATGCGCGAGCTCTGGCCGCAGCATCTGCCGATGTCGGTGCGCATCTCGGCGCATGACTGGGTCGAGGGCGGCATCACGCCGCACGACGCGGTGCAGATCGCTCGCGCCTTCCGGTCAGCCGGCGCCGACATGATCGACTGCTCGTCCGGCCAGGTCAGCGCCGCGCAGAAGCCCACCTACGGCCGCATGTACCAGACGCCCTTTGCCGACCGCATCCGCAACGAGGCCGGCATCGCCACCATCGCGGTGGGCGCGATCAGCGAGGCCGACCATGTCAACAGCATCATCGCCGCCGGCCGCGCCGACCTGTGCGCCGTCGCCCGCCCGCACCTGGCCAACCCGGCCTGGACGCTGACCGAAGCGGCGAAGATCGGCTGGACCGGCGCCGCCTGGCCGAAGCAGTACCTGTCGGGCAAGACGCAGATGGAGACGCTGTTCGCGCGCGAGAAGGCGCAGCAGCTCCAGCCGAAATACAAGGAACCGGCTTGAAACGCGCCGCCCGACAGGAAGTGCTGCCGCTGCTCGACGACCAGGCGATCGGCCTGGAAGCGCGCAGTTCCGGCGGCGACCACCTGTCGCTGCGGCTGTGGCTGCGTCTGCTGGCCTGCTCCACCGACATCGAGACGGAGATCCGCAAGCGCCTGCGCGCGCAATTCGGCATCACGCTGGCGCGCTTCGACTATCTGGCGCAACTGCACCGCCACCCCGACGGCCTGCGCATGAGCGCGCTGTCGCGCTACCTGATGGTCACCGGCGGCAACGTCACCGGCCTGACCGACGAACTGGAAAAGGACGGCATGGTGCAGCGCGACGCTGAACCGGGCGACCGGCGCTCGGTGCGCGTCGTGCTCACGCCCAAGGGCCGCAAGGTCTTCGAGCGCATGGCCAGCGAACACGAAGGCTGGGTGATCGAGCTGTTCGGCGGGATCGCCGACGCCGAGCGCCAGCATCTTTTCAACCTGCTCGGCCGGCTGCGCATGCAGTTGTCGGTCCGGCCGAACCCCACCCAGGAGAACCCGCAGCCATGAGCACCGACCCCGCCCTGCCGGCCGGCAGCCGCCGCCGCCAGGCCGGCTGCCGCGCCTTCACCGCGAAGCAGCAACCCGTCTTCCAAGGCAATTGACACCGCAGGCACCACGATGAGCGACACCCGTTATCTGGACTGGCCCTTCTTCGAGCCGCGCCACCGGCAGATGCAGCACGAGCTCGACGCCTGGGCGCAGGCACACGTCTCGCCGCACGCGCATGACGACATCGACGCCGAATGCCGCGCGCTGGTGGCCGCGCTCGGCAACGGCGGCTGGCTGCGCCACGCAGTGGCCGGCACGGCCTACGGCGGCGCGGCTGAAGCGATCGACACGCGCGCGCTGTGCCTGCTGCGCGAGACGCTGGCGCGGCATTCGGGGCTGGCCGACTTCGCCTTCGCGATGCAGGGCCTGGGCTCGGGCGCGATCTCGCTGCACGGCAGCGCCGCGCAGAAGCAGCGCTACCTGAGCGCGGTATCCAGCGGCAAGGCGATCGCCGCCTTCGCGCTGTCCGAACCCGAGGCCGGCTCGGACGTGGCGGCGATGAGCTGCGCGGCGCGCGTCGACGGCGACCATGCCGTGCTGAACGGCGAGAAGACCTGGATCTCCAACGGCGGCATCGCCGACTTCTACGTGGTCTTCGCGCGGGACTCCGCAGTGCAGCCCGCTGCGGAGGCTGCGGGCTCAGCCAAGGGCTCGCGCGGCATCTCGGCCTTCATCGTCGACGCCGGCACGCCTGGGCTCGAGGTCGCCCAGCGCATCGCCGTGATCGCGCCGCACCCGCTGGCGCGGCTGGCCTTCCGCGACTGCCGCGTGCCGCTGACGCAGCGCATCGGCGAGGCCGGCCAGGGCTTCAAGATCGCGATGCGCACGCTGGACGTCTTCCGCACCTCGGTGGCCGCGGCGGCGCTGGGCATGGCGCGGCGCGCGCTGGACGAGGCGCTGCAGCGCGCCGTCACGCGCAAGATGTTCAAGCAGCGGCTGGCCGACTTCCAGCTCGCGCAGGCCAGCCTGGCGCAGATGGCCACCACCGTCGACAGCGCGGCGCTGCTGACCTATCGCGCCGCCTGGATGCGCGACCAGGGCCACAACGTCACGCGCGAAGCGGCGATGGCGAAGATGATGGCCACCGAAGGCGCGCAGCAGGTCATCGACGCGGCGGTGCAGCTGTGGGGCGGGCTCGGCGTGGTCAGCGGGCAGCCGGTGGAGCAGCTGTACCGCGAGATCCGCGCGCTGCGCATCTACGAAGGCGCGACCGAAGTGCAGAAGCTGATCATCGCGCGCGAGCTGCTGAAGGACTTGCAAGGCTGAAGCCATGACCAGCGCCCACATCGACACCTTCGCCCGCGACCACCTGCCGCCGCCCGATCAACTGGCCGAGGTGCTGCTCGATCAGCCCTTCCTGCAGTTCCCCGCGCTCCTCAACTGCGCCACCGAACTGCTCGACCGGCACATCGCCGAAGGCCGCGGCGAGCGGCTGTGCATCCAGGCGCCGGGCGTGCGCTGGAGCTATGCCGATCTGCAGGCCCAGGCCAACCGCATCGCCCAGGTGCTGGTGCGCGACATGGGGCTGGTGCCCGGCAACCGCGTGCTGCTGCGCGGGCCCAACAACCCGATGCTCGCCGCCTGCTGGTTCGCGGTGGTCAAGGCCGGCGGCATCGCCGTCGGCAGCATGGCGCTGCTGCGCGCCAAGGAGCTCAAGCAGATCATCGACAAGGCGCAGATCAGCCATGCGTTGTGCGACCTGCGCCTGGCCGACGAGCTGCGGCTGGCCGCCGCCGACTGCCCCAGCCTGAAGCAGACGCGCTTCTTCCACGACGACAGTGCCGACGGGCTGGAAGCGGCGATGGCGCGCCAGCCGGCCGCGTTCACCAATGTCGACACCGCCGCCGACGACGTCTGCCTGATGGCCTTCACCTCGGGCACCACCGGCACGCCGAAGGGCACGATGCACTTCCATCGCGACGTCATGACGGCAGGCGCCTGCTGGCCGCCGCACGTGCTGCGGCCGCGGCCCGACGACATCTTCATCGGCAGCCCGCCGCTGGGCTTCACCTTCGGGCTGGGCGGGTTGCTGCTCTTTCCGCTGGGCGCCGGCGCGTCGACGGTGCTGATCGAGCGCGTCTCGCCGCCGGAGCTGCTGGCCGCGGCGCAGCAGTTCAACGCCACCGTGATGTTCACCGCGCCGACCTCGTACCGCGCGATGGCGATGTCGCTGCAGGGCCGGCCGTGGCCGGCGGCCAGCCTGCGCAAGTGCGTGTCGGCCGGCGAGGCGCTGCCGGCGGCGACGCGCACGCTGTGGCGCGAGACCAGCGGCCTGGAGATCATCGACGGCATCGGCTCGACCGAGCTGCTGCACATCTTCATCTCGGCCGACGAGCACGACGCGCGCCCCGGCGCCACCGGCAAGGCCGTGCCCGGCTACGTGGCCTGCGTGATGGACGACGCCGGCCGGCCGCTGCCGCCGGGGCAGATCGGCGCGCTGGCCGTCAAGGGCCCGACCGGCTGCAAGTACCTGGCCGACGCGCGCCAGTCGCAGTACGTGCGCGACGGCTGGAACGTCACCGGCGACGCCTACCTGATGGATGAGGACGGCTGGTTCCACTACCAGTCGCGCACCGACGACATGATCATCTCGGCCGGCTACAACATCGGCGGCCCCGAGGTCGAGGAGGTGCTGCTGCGCCACCCCGACGTGGCCGAATGCGCGGTGATCGGCGTGCCGGACGAAGAGCGCGGCCAGATCGTCAAGGCCTTCGTCGTGCTCAAGCCCGGCGCGCAGCCCACGCCGGCCACGGTGGCCGCGCTGCAGGAGCACGTCAAGCAGTCCGTCGCACCCTACAAGTACCCGCGCGCGATCGAGTTCCGCCCTTCGCTGCCGCGCACCGAAACCGGCAAGCTGCAGCGCTTCAAGCTGCGCGAGACTTTCCAGAAGGCCCCGTCATGACACGAGTGCTGCAACCGCCCGGCTGGGCCCGACCCAAGGGCTATGCCAACGGCGTCGCCGTGCGCGGCCGCCAGATCTACGTCGCCGGCATGATCGGCTGGGACGGCGACGGCCGGTTCCACAGCGACGACCTGGTGGCGCAGGTGCGCCAGGCGCTGGCCAACATCGTCGAGGTGCTGGCCGAAGCCGGCGCCCGGCCCGAGCACATCGTGCGCATGACCTGGTACCTGACCGACAAGCGCGAATACCTGGCGCGCGGCCGCGAGATCGGCGCCGCCTACCGCGAGCTGATCGGCAGCTTCAATGCCGCGATGACGGCGGTGCAGGTCAGCGCGCTGATCGAAGACCGCGCCCAGGTCGAGATCGAGGTCACGGCGGTCGTGCCGGACTAGGCTTGCGGCGGCGGCTCGGCCGGCGCCTCGTACCAGCGCTCGCGCGGCACCACCTTCTCCTGCGCCGGGTCGCCCAGGTAGTGCGGCGACATGATCTGCACGCCGTGCTCGTTGAACACGTCCTGCACGTTGGCGTGCAGCTGGCTCATCACCTCGGCGCGCGGCCGCGGCTGGTCGAACACGGCCTGGCACACCAGCCGGTATTCAGGGTAGAAGTCCGACAACGCCACCTGGAACACGTGCGGCGGCGGATCCTGCAGCACGCCCGGCGTGCGCCGCGCCGCCTCGACCAGCATCGCATTCACCTGCCGCCACGGCGTGTCGTAGCCGATGGTCACGGTGGTATCGACGATGAAGCCCCGGCCCTTGACGGTACGCGAGTAGTTGCGCGTCACCGCGCCCAGCACCTGCGAGTTGGAGATCGTCAGCTCCTCGCCCATGCCGGTGCGGATGCGGGTAGTGAAGGTGCCCAGGGCCGTCACCGTGCCCTCGTCGCTGCCCACGCGCACGTATTCGCCGACGTGGAAGGTGCGGGTGTAGGTCAGGATCAACCCGCTGGCCAGCTGCCCGACCAGGTTCGACGCGCCCAGCGAAATCATCAGGCCGACCAGCACCGACAGGCCCTTGAAGGCCTCGGTATCCGAGCCGGGCAGATAGGGATAAGCCATCGCCAGCGCGAACAGCCAGACCCCGGCCACGCACAGCCTCGAGGTCGTGACCGCGACATCGGCATCCAGCCAGGACAGCTGCACCTGGCCGCCGGCGACCTTGGCGAAGAAGCCGCGCAGCATGCGCGTCAGCAGCCAGGCCAGCCAGAAGATCAGAGCCGCGGCGATCAGGTCCGGCACCGCGCGCACGGCGGCCAGCGCGAAGCGGCCGAGCATGCCGAACAGGAAGTCGTTCAGATGCTCGCCCCAGGGCCGGGTGAAGGGGAACTGCGCCAGCGACAGGCTCAGCCATTCGTAGACCAGCAGCAGCACCAGCGCCCAGAACACCAGGTTCAGCAGGCCCTTCTCGAAGCGCAGCAGGCCTTCGCGCCGCACCAGATCGACGCCGCCGACGCGCAGCCGGTCGGCATGCGCCAGCGTCTTGCGGATCAGCCAGGCCTCGATGCGCCGGCGCATCCTGCGCAGCAGCCAGATCAGCCCCAGCGTCACCGCGCCGGCGCCCGCCGTCACCAGCGCGGCGACCAGCAGCGACTTCAGGTTGCGCGACTCGCGCGATTCGTCGATCACGCGCTGCAGCACCGCGGCCGCGGCCGCGGCATCGGCCTGCGCGCCGGCGAGCGTGCGCTGGTCGCTGTCGTCGGGCGAGACGGCAAATATCAGCGCGCCGTCGATGCGCACCAGCACGCCTTCGGCGACCTGGGTGGTTTCGACCTTCATCTCGCCGCCGCGGCTCAGCGCGCGGCGGATGCGCTCCTCGCCTTCGGTCGCGCGCACCGTGGCCGGGATGCCGAACAGGCTGCCGTGAAGCGTGATGATCTCGCGGTTCATGACCACGATGCGCGCCGGCGGCTGCCCGGCCGCGCTGCCCGGCTGCACCGCCAGCGAAGTCAGCGGCGGCGCCGACGCAGCGGGTGCCTGTGCCAGCGCCAGCGGCGCAGCCGGCAACCACGCCAGCCAGCACAGCGCCAAAGCCACCAGACGCGGCCACGCCGTCCGCCTTGACACACTCGTCATGAACCGCCCCCACCCGACGCCGATACGCGGCGCGAGTCTACCCAAGCGGCGGACGCGGACGGACATCTCGAGGACGCACGGCAGGCGAGATGCAGCTCCAGCTCGATCCACTGCGGCGCGCCCCGGGCGAAGGGTGCGCACGCCGCCGAAGCAGGCGCGCAGCCGGCGCTGCGGCGTGCCCGGGACCTGCCACTCCAGAGATCGAACCGTACCCGGCCAGACCGGCAGCGGTGCAGGGTTCTTGTTTTCGAGTGGATAGTTATTTGCATTTTGTCCGCTGACGGAGCATCATGCGTCCATGACCGCCTTGCTGGCCCGCGAACCGTCACCCGCCTATCTGGCCTTGTCGTCCGCCGCAACGGCGGCGGCGGCGTTGCGCACCTTCTGGCGCCTGGCTGAAGCCTGGAAGCTGACGCCCACCGAGCAGATGACGCTGCTCGGCGTCGGCCGCAGCGCGCTGTACCAGTGGAAGCAGGGCAAGGTCGGCCCGCTGGACCGGCACGTGCTGGAGCGGCTGTCCTACCTGTTCGGCATCCACGCCGCGCTGCAGCTGCTGCTGCCGGACGCGCAGCGCGCCGCCGACTGGGTGCGCAAGCCGAACGCCGCGCCGCTGTTCGGCGGGCAGTCGGCGCTGCAGCGCATGCTCGGCGGGCAGGTGGCCGACCTGTACGTGGTGCGCCAGTACCTCGATGCGCAGCGCGGCGGCAAGGCATGACGGACATCTCCCGCATTCCGCTCAGCGCCACGCTCTGGAAGCCCAGCTGGCGGTTGATCGCCTCGCGCTACCCGACGGTGAGCCTGTACGACGGCATCGCCGACCCGGCCGACCTGGACGCGGTGTTCGCGATCGAGGCGCTGACCAACCCGCGCATCCGCAACGAACTCGGCCAGCTGCAGCTGGTGCCGCCCGACGAGCGTGTCAGCGGCGCGGGCAGCACGCCGATCATGGCCGCCTTCACGCACCTGAACCCGGAAGGCTCGCGCTTTTCCGACGGCAGCTGGGGCGTGTACTACGCGGCGCAGGATCTGGACACCGCGGTGGCCGAGGTCAGCCACCACCGCGCGCTGTTCCTGTCGCGCACCGCGGAAGCGCCGATCGACATCGACCTGCGGCTGATCGCCGCGCCGCTGGACGCGCCGCTGCACGACCTGCGCAAGCTGCGCGCCAGCGCGCCGGCGGTCTACAACCCGGTGGACTACGGCGCCGGCCAGTCGCTCGGCCGCCGGTTGCGCGAAGCCGGCAGCTGGGGCGTGCTGTACCACAGCGTGCGCCAGCGCGGCGGGCTGTGCGCCGGGCTGTTCCGCCCGCGCGCCTTGAAGCCGGCGAAAGAGGCGGCGCACATCGCGCTGCACTGGGACGGATCGCGCATCACGCACTGGTACGAGAAGCGCGCGCCGAAGGCGCTGCCCTGAAGCCGTTGCGGCGGGCCGGACCCTAGTGCAGTGTTCCACGCTGTGCGGCACTTAAGAAAACCGATGGATTTGTCGTCCTGGCTAGGCGCAAACCGCAGTGATACCCGTAGGTATCACGAGGATTTGCAACGACGCCAGGGCGGCAAAGACGCGGTTTTATGTGCTGCATAGCGTGGAACACTGCACTAGCCCGGCAGGCTCCCGGAAACGCCGGCGCCTCAGCGCCCGCTGAAGCGCGGCGCCCGCTTTTCGACGAAGGCCACCGCCGCGCCCTTGTGGTCCTCGGTCTCGAAGGTGCGGATCATGTGCATCGCCTCGGCGTCGAGCACGTCCGCCAGCGAGCCGCGCAGCCCGGTGTTGAGGTTGCGCTTCATGTAGCCGACGGCCACCGTCGGCAGCGCCGCCAGTTCGGCGGCCCAGGCGCGCGCGGCCTCGGCCAGCTTCGCTGCCGGCACCGCGCGGTTGACCAGGCCGATGCGCTGCGCGTCGGCGCCGCTGATGACTTCGGCCGTGAAGTACATCTCGCGCGCCTTTGCGGCGCCGACCAGGTGGTTCAGGAACCAGCTGCCGCCGAAGTCGCCGGACAGGCCGATCTTGGAGAACGCGGTGGTCAGCTTGGCGTCGTCGGCGGCGATGCGCAGGTCGCAGGCCAGCGCCAGCGACAGCCCGGCACCCGCGGCCGGGCCGGGGATCACCGCCAGCGTCGGCTTGGGCATCTCGTGCAGCCAGCGGGCGACGTCCATGCGCACGCGCAGGTCGGCGACCTTGGTGTCGAAGCTCATCGCCGCCGCGGCGCCGGCGGCGCTCTTGGCGAAGCCCTTGACGTCGCCGCCGGCGCAGAACGCATTGCCGGCGCCGGTGATCACCACCAGCCGCACGGCCGGATCCACCGCCAGCCGCGGCAGCGCGTTGGACAGGCCGTCCATCATCTCGCGCGTGAAGGCGTTGCGCGCCTCGGGGCGGTTCATGGTCAAGGTGGCGATGCCGCCTTCGAAGCTCTCGATCAGGTCCTGGCTCATGTCGTCTCCTGGATGGGACGGCGCCCGCGCGCCGTGGTGCATGCGCGCATTCTCGGCCACACGGCCGGACCGGCGCGTCACCGGCGCGCCAGCCGCGCGGTGCGCCTCAGCGCCTCAGCGCCTCAACGCCTCAACGCCTCAGCGCCGCGTGGCCCACCAGCCGCGGTTGCGCTCGAGCGCGTCGACGGTCTCGGCCAGCCACTCGCGCGCCTCGGCGTGTGCGTAGAACGCGCGGCGGATCAAGCCGACCGACGCGGCGCGCTGCACCACCTGTTCGTACAGCGTGCTCTGCCCCGCGTTGACGACAAAGGCCACCGGCAGCGAGCGCAGCGTCGCGGCCAGCGTCGGGTAGGCCGCGGTCATCGACACCGGGTCGCAGCAGATCGCCGCCTGGTCGTTGCGGTACAGCAGCCCTTTTGCGCCGCGGCAGAGGCCGGCGCTCATGACCAGCGCGCCCATCGCCAGGAAGTTCGACGGCAGCATCAGGCCGCGGTACAGCGCCGTGCCGACACCGTCGTTGTCCACCTGCAGCACGCCGGTGGCGCTGCCGCATTCGATCGTCTCCACCGCGCTCCCGCTGTCAATTCGACAAGGATATTGTCGTGCAGGGACCACGCGCCGCACGGCGCCGCCCGAGCGGCTGTTGCGCTTCCTCGAGCACCGGCGTGGCCGACGGCGTCAGCCGCGATGCGCGCGCACCGCGCCCATCCATGCCGCGTTGACGAGCATCGCCAGCGCCAGCGTGCCGCCGCAGACCATCAGCGCCACGCCGACGCCGAAGCCCTGCACCAGCGCGCCGGCCGCCACGCCCGACGCCGCCGGCACCACCTGGCTGATGACGGTGTACATGCTGAGCACGCGGCCGCGAAAGTCCTCGGGCGCATTGGCCTGGATGCCGGCGACGATCAGCGACAGCGCCAGCCCGCCGGCGATGCCCACGCCGGCCAGCAGCGCCACCGCCGTCGCCGCCGAGCCGGCGAGGCCCAGCGACGCCAGCAGCACGCCGGCGAGCACGGTGCCGCCGAGGATCACGCGGCCGTGGTGCGCGCGGCGCGCCACCACCAGCGCGACGATGCCGCCGGCGATCAGCGCCAGCGCCAGCGTGCCGAGGAAGGCGCCGCGCTGCATTTCGCTCAGGCCCAGCGCCGTTGCCGCCAGCTTGGGCAGCAGCACCGTCATCGGCCCCATGGCCAGGTAACCGGCCATCGCCGCCACCATCAGCTGCAGCAGCAAGGGGTCGGCACGCACGGCGTCGAGCCCCTGGCGGATCTCCACCAGCACCGGCTCGTGCGGCCGGCCGCTGGCCTGCGTGCGCACCGCCAGCAGCATCACCGACGCCAGCGCGAACAGGCCGAGCGCGCCGCCGAACACCCCCGGCCAGCCGAGCCGGCTGCGCGCCAGCGCGATGGCCAGCGGCCCGAGCCCGAAGCCGAGCATGACCAGCAGATTGAAGATCACCGACGCCGGCTTGATCTCCTCGGCGCTGGCCACCTGCCCGAGCGCGGCCATGCGCGCCGGCGCGGCGAAGGACCAGCCGACGCCGGCCAGCGCCGCCGCCGCCACCAGCAGCGGCACGCGCAGCGCGGCGCTGGCGATCAGCCCGTCGGCCGCCCACAGCAGCGCCAGCGCGAGCATGAACACGGCCTGGGCCGCCTGGATCAGCCACCCCGGCGCGAGCCGGTCGCACAGCACGCCGGCATACCAGCCGAGCACGACCGGCGGTCCGAAGCACAGGCCGAAGCCGATGCCCGAAAGCAGGTCCGAACCGATCACCTCCTGCGCGTAGATGATCACCGAGTAGTTGACCATGTGCCCCGCAGTGAACGCGGCCAGGCACGACAGGTAGAACCAGCGGTGGCGCAGCAGCAGCATCGCCTGTGTTCAGCGCGCGGCCGCGCCCTGCACGCGGATCAGCGTCGGCTGTCCGTCCTCGACATGCCAGCTCGGAAAGTTGGAGGTCGAGGTGTAGACCGTGCCGTCCTCGGCGATCTCGATGTCGCGCGTGAAGGCGACGCGGCGCGGCAGCGGCACGCTGCGCCAGGTCTGCGTCGCCACGTGCAGCGCGTGCAGCGCATCGGACTGGTTGCCGGTGACCCAGACGATGCCGCGCTGCTTGTCGACGTTCAGCGCATAGGGCGTGTCGCTGCCCTTGGGAACCACCGGCAGGTCGAAGCGCGTGAACACACGCGTCTTCGGGTCGTAGCGCGCGATCGCCGATTCGGGGAAGGCGCCGATCCACAGGTTGCCGTCGCCGTCGCTGCGCAGCCGGCGCGGGCCGGCGAAGGGCGTGGCGATCATCTCGATCCTGCCGCTGGCCGGATCGAGGCTGCCGATCTCGTCGGTGTGCAGCCGCGCGAACCAGACTCGGCCGTCGGGCGTGATGTCGATGCCGTAGGGCAGCGGCGTGCCGGTGGCCAGGCGGTCCACCGGCAACCAGTTGGCCAGCGGCACGCCCCAGCTCATCAGCTTGAACAGCGGCCGGATCAGCGTCACGGTGAGCCGCTCGCGCCAGCCGCGCGTCGGCAGGTCGTGCAGCGTGAAGCGCCGCGTCGCGCGGTCGAACATGGCGATCTGGTTGGACAGCGCCAGCGTGAACCACACGCGGTCCATCGCGTCGATGCGGATGGTGTGCGGATAGAAGCCGCCGCGGATGTCGTGCAGCGTGAAGGCGCCGCTGGCCGGGTCGAACTCGACCAGCCGCTGCTGCGCCGACGGCGTGATGAAGATGTGCCCGTCCCTGGCCGACTGCGCCAGCGAGTGCGCGTTCGACGTGCTGTCGTGGCGCGGAAAGTCGCGCAAACGCGCCGCCAGCAGGCCGCCCGGCGCATCGCCCTCGCGGTGCGGAATCTTGAACACCGTGACCTCGTTGCTGCGCGGGTCGACGCGCCACAGCCGGTCCTGGATGTTGTCGGCCACGTAGACGCTGCCGTCGCGCGCCAGCAGCTGGTCGTGCGCCTGCGACATGGCGTCGCCGATCGGCCACTCGGTGATCGTCGCGGCCGCCAGCGCCGGATCCCATGGCGCCGGCGTGGCCAGCAGCTCGGGGTGCTCGCGCAGTTTGCGCCAGCCGGCGTTGAGCAGTTCGGGCAGTGCGCGCTGGTCGGCGGTGGCGAGGCGCGAGCCGTAGCGCACCATGCGCTGGATGGCGTCGCTCCAGTCGGCCGCCGAGCGCTCCTGGCGCAGGAAGGCGTTGCCTTGCTGGTGGCAGAACGCGCACTGCAGCATGAAGTGCTGCTTGCGCTGCGCGTCGCCCAGGTCGAGCGCGCCGAGCCAGACGTTGGCCGGCTTGGCTTCGGCCAGCTTCAGCGGGTCGGTCTCGGCCTCGAGCACGACGCTCAGCTCGGCCTGGCCGGCGGCGAGACCGACGCTGGCGTCGCGCCAGCCGGGCTTGCGCACCAGATAGGTCACGGCGAAGGGGCGCTCGTCGAAGCTGACGCGGCCATCGGCATCGGTGAAGCGCGTGATGTCGACCTCGACCCGGGTTGGCCGGCCCGGCGCCGGGTAGCTGCCGTCGGAGGTGTCCATCGGGCGCCGCTCGGTGGGCAGCTCGCGCACTTTCGCGGTGGCCAGCGGCCGGCCGGCGGCGTCGGTGACGCTCAGCGTCGCTGCCGGCGCGGCACCGCAGGCGGCCGCCAGCGCCAGCGCGGCGGCGGCTAGGCGCATCGGCATCGGCGTCAGTTTGATGTTCATCATGGGTCGCTCCCGGTGAGTCCGAATTCGCCGCCGACGCGGCGCCGCATCGCGCGTTCGTAGGCAGCCGGCGCGACGCGGCTCAGGAACCACGCCAGACGCGCCGTGCGGCCCGGCAAGCACAGCCGCTGTCCGCGGCAAGCGGCCTCGATGATCTGCGCGGCCATGGCTTCGGGTGTCGCCTCGTCGCCGCCGGTGGCGCGCTTGGCCGCACCCGGCGCGGCCTGCTCGATGCCGGTGGCGATGAACGACGGGCAGGCAATGGTCACCGCCACGCCCGCGCCGCGCAGCTCGGCGCGCAGGCTGTCGAAGAAGCCGTGCAGCGCGTGCTTGCTGGCGGCATAGGCGGTGCGGCCGACCAGCGGTGCGAATCCGGCGACGCTGGAGACGACGACGATCTGCCCGCGCCGCTCGACCAGCGAGGCCAGCGCCGCCTGCGTCGCATGCAGCGCGCCGAAGTAGTTGACGGCCATCACGCGCCGCGCGATGGCCGGGGTGGCGTCGCGCAGCAGCAGCCGCGCCGAAATGCCGGCGTTGTTGACCAGCACGTCGATGCCGCCCAGCGCGCGCTGCGCGGCGGCCATGGCGTCATTGCAGGCCGCCTCGTCAGCGATGTCACAGCCGAAGGCGTCAGCCGCCGCGCCGCGCTCGCGCAGCCGCGCGGCCAGCGCCTCGGCGCGCGCCCCGTCCAGGTCGAGCAGCGCCAGCCGCGCGCCGAGTGCGGCACAGCGCTCGGCGAGCGCGCTGCCCAAGCCGCCGGCGGCGCCGGTGATGACGACGCCGCGCCCTGGCAACTCGCGCCGCGCGGTCATCCGGTGCCGCGCGCGCGGCGCGAGCGCCACCAGAAATCGAAGACCTCGGCCGAGGTCTTTTGCGGCCGGTAGCCGAAGACCTCCTTCAGCCGCGTGTTGTCCAGCACCGGCCGCCAGCGCAGGAAGCGCAGCTGCTCGGGCCCGTACTGCGTCAGCCCGAAGCGCTTGCCCAGCCACAGCGCGGCCTGCAGCAGCGCCGGCGGCAGCACGCGGCAGCGCTTGCCCATGCGCGCGGCGATGTCGTGGATCGTCAGTGCACCGTCGCCGGCCACGTTGTAGATGCCGGGCGGGCCGTCGCCCAGCGCATGCAGGATCGCACCGGCCACGTCCTGGTCCCAGATGAAGACGAAGGGGCTGTCCGAGCCGGCGATGGCCAGCGGCCGCGGCTTGTCGAACAGCGCGGTGATCTGGTTGGCGACCGTCGCGCCGAGGATGGTGCCGATGCGCAGGATCGTCTGGCGCAGCTGCGGCGCGCTTTGCCGGTATTCGGCCAGCATCTCCTCGACCAGCCGCTTGTGCCACGAGTAGGCGAACTCCTGGTTGCCGCGCACGGGATCGTCCTCGCTCAGCCAGGCCGGGTTGTCGGCGTGGTAGCCGTAGGCCGCGCCGGAGGACGAAATCACCACCTGGCCGACACCGGCGGCGACGCAGGCGTCGAGCACGTTCTTCGTGCCGACGACGTCGACCTGGTATTCGAAGTCGCGGTCGGCGCGTCTGCCCGGTGTGACGATGGCCGCGAGGTGCACCACCGCGTCGATCGCGTGCTCGCGCAGCAGCGCTTCCAGCGGCGCGCGCGTGCGGATGTCGGCCGTGGCATGGACGACGCCGGGTACGCGGCGCTCGGCCGGCAGCTCGCGCACGTCCAGGCAGACCACGGCCGGCAGACCGCGTTGCGCCAAGGCCGCCACCACCTGGCTGCCCAGATAGCCGCCGCCGCCGGTCACCAGCACGCGCTGCGCCGTCATGCGGTACTTTCAGCCGGCACGCGCCGCATCCAGAAGGTCGACAGCGCCATGCCGGCGAAGATGTGCCAGATGCCCCACCAGGCGGTGACGATGGCCATGCCGCCCAGGCCGCCGAAGAAGTTGAAGATCAGCACCAACCCGAGCCCCGAGTTCTGGATGCCGGTCTCGAAAGCCACCGCGCGGCAGTCGCGTTCGGCCAGGCCGACGGCGCGTGCCAGCCCGTAGCCGCTGGCCAGCGCCATGGCGTTGTGCACCAGCACGACGACGACGACGTAGCGGCCGTACTGCAGGAAGAAGCCCCAGTTCAACGCCAGCGCGGCGAGCACGAAGCCGATCAGCACCAGCAGCGAAAAGTTGCGCATAGGGCCGTGCACCTTCTTGGCCAGCGCCGCGTAGCGATGCGCGATCCACATGCCGGCGGCCAGCGGCAGCGCCAGGATCAGCGACAGGTCGAACAGCATGTGCAGCGGATCGAGCGAGAACGAGCGCAGCAGCGCGTTCATCTGCGGATCGAGCGAGGCCCAGAAGCCGACGTTCAGCGGCGTGAAGACCAGCGCGCCCAGCGTCGACAGCGTGCTGATCGACACCGACAGCGCCGCGTTGCCGCGCGCGCGGTGGGTGAAGAAGTTGGAGATGTGCCCGGCCGGGCACGACGACACCAGCAGCATGCCCAGCGCGATCGACGGCAGCGGCCGGATCAGCTGGATCAGCGCGAAGGTGAAGGCCGGGAACAGCAGATGGTGGCTGACCAGGCCGATGGCCAGCGCCTTGGGCGTGCGCAGCGCAGCCTTGAAGTCCGAGATGCGCAGGTCCAGCGCGATGCCGAACATCACCAGCGCCAGCACCAGCGACAGGCCCAGCTGCGCCTGCGGGTTGAAGTTCAGCCGGACCTGGTCGATGGCTTCGCCCACCCGCGTCTCCTCGTTGTTGTTGTCGTCGGCCGCGGCAGCTCAGGAGCCGGGTGCGCCGCGTGCCGCACTGTGCCCGCCGCCGCGGCGGCGGGCCTTGCGCACGGTCAACGCCCGGTCCAGTTCGGTGCGCGCTTCTCGACGAAGGAGGCGCGGCCTTCCTTGGCGTCTTCGGTCAGCGCCAGCGTCATGATCTGCGTCTCGAGGAAGCTGATGGCCTGCTCGAAGCTCATGTCGAAGGCAGCGCGCATCATCGCCTTGCCGCGGCGCAGCGCGGTCGGCGACTTGCCCATCACGCGCTGCAGCAGCCAGTCGGTCTTGGCGTCCAGCTCGCCGGCCGGGGCCACGTAGTTGACCAGCCCGATTTCGGCGGCGCGCGCCGCATCGATGGGCTCGCCGGTCAGGCACAGCTCGGCGATGTGCCGCGGCGTGCACAGGTGCTGCAGCACCGCCAGCACCTGCGCCGGAAAGAGGCCGATCTTCACCTCGGGCAGGCCGAAGCTGGCGTGCTCGGCCGCCACCGCCATGTCGCACATCGCCAGGAAGCCCATGCCGCCGGCCAGGCAGTGGCCGTTGACGCGCGCGATCAGCGGCAGCGTGGTCGTCTGCGCGTAGCGCAGCAGATCGGCGAATTCGGCGTGCGGCTGCGACGGATCGAACTGGAACGAGCCCGAGCCCTTGGCCAGATCGGCACCGGCGCAGAAGGCCTTGTCGCCGGCGCCGGTGAGCACCACCGCGCGCACCTCGGGGTCCTTGTGCGCCTGCTCCAGGCCGCTGCGGATGCCGGCCAGCACCGCGCCGTTCATCGCGTTGCGCTGCGCCGGGCGGTCGATGGTCAGCCACAGCGCGTGGCCGCGCTTTTCAAGCTTCAGTTCGTCGGACATGCTCACTTCCCCTTGCTCACTTCCCCTTGAACTGCGCGGGCCGCTTCTCCAGGAACGCGGTGACGCCTTCCCGGTGGTCTTCGGTGGCCATGGCCTGCCCTTGCAGCAGCGCTTCCACTTCCAGTTGCTCGCCCAGGCCGTTGCCCGAGCTGACCGCCAAGCCCTGCTTGATCAGCGCGTAGGCGCGCGTGGGCATCTGCGCCATGCGCGCGGCGGTGGCCTGCGCCTCGGCCAGCAGCTGGTCGTCGGCATAGACCTTCCACACCAGGCCGTATTGCAGCGCGTCGGCGGCACTGATCTTGTCGGCCAGCATGACCAGCGCGCGGGCGCGCACGTCGCCCACCATGCGCGGCAGGAACCAGGTGCTGCCGCAATCGGGCACCAGGCCGATGCGCGTGAAGGCCTGCAGGAAGCTGGCCGATTCGCCCGCCAGCACGATGTCGCAGGCCAGCGCCAGGCTCATGCCGGCGCCGGCGGCCACGCCGTTGACGGCGCCGACGATCGGCTTCGGAAACTGGCGCATCGCCAGCACGATCGGGTGGTAGCGCTCGCGCAGCCCCTGCGACACGTCGCCCGGGCCCTGGCCCTGGATCTCCGCGCTGGCCGCCAGGTCGGCGCCGGCACAGAAGCCGCGGCCGGCGCCGGTGAGCAGCACCGCGCGCACGGCCGGGTCGGCCTTGGCGCGCGCCAGCGTTTCGCGCAGCCCGCTCAGCAGGCTGTCGTCCAGCGAATTCAGCACCTGCGGACGGTTCATCGTCAGCGTGGCGACGCCCCCCTCGGCGGCATAGAGCACGGCGGATTCGGACATGTGTTCTCCTTCAGGCCGTTTCGGCCTCGATGCGCAACAACAAGCGGCCCGGCGCGACCTGCGTGCCGGCGGCCGCACCGACCTCGACCACGGTGCCGGCGATCGGCGCCTCGATGCGATGTTCCATCTTCATGGCTTCGATAGCGAGCACGAAATCGCCCTTGCTGACGCGCTGGCCGAGCTCGACCGTCAGCCGCACCAGCTGCCCGTGCATGCGGCTGGTGATGATGCCGTGGCTGGCTTCATCGTCGCGTTGCGGCGGCGCCTGGCTGATGTCGGTCCAGGCGGCGCAGATGCCGTCGGCATCGAGCCAGCCGGCGTCGCCCTGCATCGAGCAGCGCACGCGCAGGTGCGCGCCATCGACGATCAGTTGCGCCTCGAGGCCATCGTCCTGCTGCACCTCGACGGCATGGCGGGCATCGCCGGCGCCGACCTCGATGGGCTCGCCGCGGCGGTAGGCCAGGCGCAGCTCGAACACGCGCGCACCCACCGACAGGCGGCAAGGCGTCTCGCGGCGCCCGGCCGAACTCCACAGCGCCAGCGCGCCGAAGCCCTGGGCTTGCCGGTGCAGCCGCAATGCCGCGGCCAGCGCGGCCCAGCGCGCATCGGGCAGGCGCGCGCTCCACGCGGGGCTGGCCTCGCCCAGCCAGCGCGTCGCCAGCTGCGGCAGCGCGAAGGCCGGCGCGGCCAGCGCCTGCAGCAGATAGTCGCGATTGGTGGTCAGGCCGAGCACGCTGCTGCCGGCCAGCGCGCGTTGCAGCCGGCCGCGCGCCTGCTCGCGGTCGGCGCCATAGGCGATGAGCTTGGCGACCATCGAGTCGTAGTACGGCGGGATGGTCGGCTGCGCCACCATGCCGTGGTCGATGCGGATGCCCTCGCCGGCGGGCACGCTCCAGTGTTCGATGCGGCCGGCCTGCGGCGCGAAGCCGTGGAAGGCATCCTCGGCGCACAGCCGCGCCTCGATCGCATGACCGTGCCAGCGGATGTCCGCTTGCTGCAGCGGGATGGCCTCGCCGCGCGCGATGCGCAGCTGCCATTCCACCAGGTCCAGCCCGGTGATCGCCTCGGTCACCGGATGCTCGACCTGCAACCGCGTGTTCATCTCCAGGAAGTGGAACTCGCCGTCCGGCGTGAGCAGGAACTCCACCGTGCCGGCGCCGACGTAGCCGACCTCGCGCACCAGCTTGACGGCGGCCTCGCCCATGCGCGCGCGCAGCTCGGGCGAGACGCCGGGGGCGGGTGCTTCTTCCAGGATCTTCTGGTTGCGGCGCTGCGTCGAGCAGTCGCGCTCGCCCAGGTGCACCGCGCCGCCACGGGTGTCGCCGAAGACCTGCACTTCGACATGGCGCGCCTCTTCGACCAGCCGCTCGAGCAGCAGCTCGCCGTTGCCGAACGAGGCTTGCGCCTCGGCGCGCGCCGATTCGATCAGCTGTTCCAGCGCCGCCGTGTCGCCGGTGTCGTCGCAGCGGCGCATGCCGCGCCCGCCGCCGCCGGCGCTGGCCTTGATCATCAGCGGCGCACCGATGCGCTTGGCTTCGCCCAGCAGCGTGTCGTTGTCCTGCGCCTTGCCGGCGTAACCCGGCAGGCAGGGCACGCCGATGCTTTGCGCACGCTGCTTGGCCTCGGCCTTGTGGCCCAGCGCGTCGATGGCTTCGGGCGACGGGCCGACGAAGACGATGCCGGCGTCGCGGCAGGCGCGCGCGAAGTCGGCGTTCTCCGACAGGAAGCCATAGCCCGGATGCACCGCGCCCGCGCCGGAACGCTTGCAGGCGTCGATGACACGCTGAATATCCACGTAGCTGTCGCGCGCCGGACCGGCGCCGATACGCAGTGCGGTGTCGGCCTGCTGCACGTGCAGCGCGTCGCGGTCGGCGTCCGAATACACGGCCACGGTGCGCAGGCCCATGGCGCGCGCGGTGCGAACGACGCGGCAGGCAATCTCCGCGCGATTGGCAATCAGTACGGTGTCAAACATGGGAGCTCGCGCGGAGATCGCCTGCGCTCGCTGCGCGCGCCAGGCAATTTGGCTTCGCCGAAACAGCCGCTGCGCGGCTGTTTTCTCCACGATTGGCGATCAGAAGAGTGTCGAAAGTCATCACAGCAATGAAGGTCAGGCAGACGCCGCGGAACCGGCTTTGCCGGGCCGCTGGCGGCGCCCCCCTGGGGGGGCGGCCGAAGGCCGTAGGGGGGGTGTCATGCTCTCGGCATGATGCCCATCGTCTTGGCAATGATGCCCATCATCACCTCGTCGGCGCCGCCGCCGATCGAGCCGAGCCTCGAATCGCGCCAGGCGCGGTTGACGCGCGTCTCCTCGATGTAGCCCATGCCGCCCCAGAACTGCAGGCACCAGTCGGCCACCTCGCGCGCCAGCCGCGCACACTTGAGCTTGCACATCGACGCCAACTGCGTCACGTCGTTGCCGGCCACGTACAGCGCCACCGCCTTGTGGAACAGCGCGCCCATGGCCTCGACCTCGGTCGCCAGCTCGGCGAGCTTGAAGTAGATGTACTGGTTGTCCAGCAGCGGCTTGCCGAAGGCCTGGCGCTCGCGCAGGTAGGCGATGGTCTCCTGGATGATCTCGTGGTTCTTGCGCCAGCCGGCCGCCGCCCACAGCCGCTCTTCCTGGAACTGCTGCATCTGGTAGCTGAAGCCCATGCCCTCTTCACCGATGCGAAAGCGCTGCGGCACGCGCACGTTGTCGAAGTGCAGTTGCGCCGTGTCCGACGAGTTCATGCCCGCCTTCTTCAGCTTGCGCGCGACCTCCACGCCCTTGGTCTTCATCGGCACGCAGATCAGCGTCTTGTTGCGGTGCGCCGATCCGCCCTCGCTGGTGTTGGCGAGCACGCAGCACCAGTCGGCCTGCGTGCCGCTGGTGGTCCACATCTTGCCGCCGTTGATCACGTAGTCGCCGCCGTCCTTGCGCGCGCTGGTCTTGATCGAAGCCACGTCGGAGCCGGCGCCGACTTCCGACACGCCAAGACACGCCACGTACTCGCCGCTGATCGACGGCGCCAGGAATTCCTTGCGCACTTCGTCGGAGCCGAAGCGCGCCAGCGCCGGCGTGGCCATGTCGGTCTGCACGCCGATGGCCATCGGCACGCCGCCGCACTGGATCGCGCTCAGGCCTTCGGCAAAGGCCGCGGCATAGCTGTAGTCCAGGCCCTGGCCGCCGAACTCGACCGGCTTGTTGACGCCCAGGAAGCCGAGCTTGCCCATCTTGCGGAACAGCTCCTTGGCCGGAAAGATCTCGGCCTTTTCCCATTCCTCGATGTGCGGGTTGATCTCGGTCTCGCAGAACTTCTTCAGCGAGTCCTGCAGCGCGATGTGGTCTTCGGTGTAGATCGTCGGTTGCATGGGCAGGTTCTTCAATGCGAATTCATTCACCGCAGAGGAACAGAGGACGCAGAGGTCCGCAGAGAAGGCCGGCTTTCATGGATTTCCTCTGCGCCAACTCTGCGCCCTCCGCGCCTCTGCGGTGAAGGCTGTTGCTGTTGGGGTGTTCACGGCCGCGCCACGCCGAACTGCATCGGGCGAAGCTGCCGCGCCTCGGCCTGGCGGCAGATGTCGAAGGCCAGGCCGAGCACGCGGCGCGTGTCGCGCGGGTCGATGACGCCATCGTCGAGCAGCCGCCCGCTGGTGTAGAAGGCGTCGGACTGGCTGTCGAAGTTGTGGATGATCTTCTTCTCCAGCGCCTGCAGATGCGCCTCGTCGACCGGCACACCCTTGCGCTTGGCGCCGCCCTCGGCCACGATGCGCATCGTCAGCGCCGCCTGCTCGCCGCCCATCACCGCGGTGCGCGTGTTCGGCCAGCTGAAGACGAATCTGGGGCCGTAGGCGCGGCCGCACATGCCGTAGTTGCCGGCCCCGAAGCTGGCGCCGCACATCAGCGTGATGCTCGGCACCGTGGCGTTGGCCACCGCCTGGATCATCTTCGAGCCGTGTTTGATCATGCCGGCCTGCTCGCTGGCCTTGCCGACGATGTAGCCGGTGGTGTTCTGCAGGTACAGCAGCGGCATGCCGGCCTGCACGCAGCCGTGGATGAAGTGCGTCGCCTTGGTCGCGCCGGCCGGGTCGATCGGGCCGTTGTTGGTGATGATGCCGATGGGTTGACCGTACAGCGCCGCATGGCCGACCACGGTGGCCGGCCCGTAGTCGGCGCCGGCTTCGGTGAATTCGGAACGGTCGACGATGCGCGCGATGATCTCGCGCATGTCCACCGGCTGGCGGTAGTCCAGCGGCATCGCGCCGGCCAGCTGGTCGGTGGGGTAGCGCGGCTCCAGGCCTAAGTCGGCGTCGATGCGGCTGGCCGGGCCGGACGGGCCCCATTGCAGCCGCTGGAACAGCTCGCGCGCGATGCGCAGCGCATCGGCATCGTCCTCGGCCAGGTACTCGCCCAGGCCGGAGACGGCGGTGTGCATGACGGCGCCGCCGAGCTCCTCGTCGGTGGCGACCTCACCGGTGGCCGCCTTCAGCAGCGGCGGGCCGGCGAGGAAGGCCTTGGCCCGGCCGCGCACCATGATCACGTGGTCCGACAGCCCCGGCATGTAGGCGCCGCCGGCGGTGGACGAGCCGTGCACCACGCCGACCACCGGAATGCCCGCGGCCGACAGCCGGGCCAGGTTGTAGAACAGCTTGCCGCCGTTGATGAAGCCCTCGACCTTGTACTGCAGCAGGTTGGCGCCGGCCGATTCGATCAGCTGCACGAAGGGCAGCTTGTTCTGCATGGCGATGTCCTGCGCGCGCAGGATCTTGTCGCCGCCCATGCGCTGGATGGCGCCGGCGTCGATGCCGGCGTCGTTGACGGTGATGACGCAGCGCGTGCCGCTGATCGTGCCGATGCCGGCGATGACGCCGCCGCCGGGCACGCACTTCTCGGGGTCGGGCTGGTCGACCAGCCAGCCGGACAGCGACGACAGCTCCAGCCACGGCGCGCCGGGGTCGAGAAGCCGCGCCAGCCGCTCGCGCGGCAGCAGCTGGTGGCGCTTGTCGAACAGCGGCTTGGCCTTGGCCGAAGCGGCTGCCGCGCGCGCCTCGAGCTCGCGCAGGCGGCCGACCAGCTGCAGCATGGCCTGGCGCTGCGCCTGGAAGGCCTCGCCTTCGGGGTGGATGCGGGATTCGAGGACAGGCACGGCAGCTTTAATGAACGAGACTGCAAAATCTTGCCGCCGATCGCCCGGTCCGTCAAGCCGGTCGGTGCACCAGGGCAGCGCATCTACTGGTAAACACCGAGGCACCGCCGCCGCGGTTGACGCTGGCCGGCGCACGGCAAGATAATGAACTGCACTTCAATATCGACCCGTGACCGCCCTGCCCAAGCGCCGCAAGTCGGTGCGCCGCGCCGAGATCCTGGCGGCGGCGCGCGCGGTGTTCCTCGAGCACCCGTACGAGCAGGCGTCGATCACGCAGATCGCAGAACGCGCCGGCTGCGTGGTCGGCACGATCTACGGCTACTTCGAGAACAAGCGCGGGCTCTTCGATGCGGTGCTGGCCGCGTTCTACGACGAACTGATCGCCGACATCGAGCCGCGCGTCAAGCTCATCGAGGGCACGGCCGACCGGCTGCGCTTCCTGGTGGCGCGGCACCTGCAGATCACCGTGGACGACCGTTCGTGGCTGAAGCTGCTGGACCGCGAGGCGCGCGGCGGCGAGAGCTACTTCGGCTCCAAGCTGCACCAGCTGAACCGGCGCTACGCGCAGTTCGTGACGCGCACCCTGGCCGACGGCATCGCGCGCGGCGAGTTGCGTGCCGACCTGGATCCGCAGATGGCGCGCGACTTCCTGTTCGGCGGGCTGGAACACTGGGTACGCAACACCGTCGGCCGCGGCCGGCGCAACGACCCGGCGGCGCTGGCGCGCGAGATGGTGCGCATGCTGCTCGACGGCTGGGCCGCGGCGCCGGCCAAGGGCGCAGCGCCGTGGCAGGGTCTGGAAGCGCGCATCGCCAAGCTGGAAGGGCGGCTGAAGCCGGCCGCCCGCATCAAGGAAACGGAGGCATTCAAATGAGCGACAAGACGGTACGCATCGGCAGCGCATCGGGTTTCTGGGGCGACACCGCCTCGGCCGCGCCGGCCTTGGTCAAGGGCGGCGACATCCGCTGGCTGGTGTTCGACTACCTGGCCGAGGTGACGATGTCGATCCTGGCGGCGCAGAAGGCCAAGGACGCCAACGCCGGTTATGCGACCGACTTCGTGCACATCACGATGAAGGCGCTGCTGCCCGAGCTGAAGGCCAAGGGCATCCGCGTCGTCGCCAATGCCGGCGGCGTCAACCCGCTCGCCTGCCGCGACGCGCTGGCCAAGGTGGCCGAGGAGCTGGGCCTGCCGCTGAAGATCGGCGTCGTGCTCGGCGACGACCTGAGCGCGCGCGCCGGCGAGTTCCGCGAGCGCGGCTGCACCGAGATGTTCAGCGGCGCGGCCTTCCCGCAGCGCACCGCCAGCATCAACGCCTATCTGGGCGCGCTGCCGATCGCGCGCGCGCTGGACGCCGGCTGCGAGGTGGTGATCACCGGCCGTTGCGTCGATTCGGCGGTGACGCTGGGCGTGCTGGTGCACGAGTTCGGCTGGAAACCCGACGACTACGACCGCCTGGCGCAAGGCACGCTGGCCGGCCACCTGGTGGAATGCGGCGCGCAGAGCAACGGCGGCCTGTTCACCGACTGGGAGACGGTGCCCGACTGGGACATCATCGGCTTTCCGATCGTCGAGGCCCGAGCCGACGGCAGCTTCGTCATCACCAAGGTCGACGGCAGCGGCGGGCTGGTGAGCCCGGCCACCGTCGCCGAGCAGATGCTCTACGAGATCGGCGACCCGCGCGCCTACCACGTGCCCGACGTGGCCTGCGACTTCAGCGACGTGCGCTACGAGCAGGTGGGCAAGGATCGCGTGCGGGTCAGCGGCGCCAAGGGCCGGCCGCCGACCGCGACCTACAAGCTCAGCTGCACCTTCATGGACGGCTTGCGCAACATGGCCTTCCTGACCATCGCCGGCGAGCAGGCCGCGGCCAAGGCGCGGCGCACCGGCGAGGCGCTGTTCAAGCGCATGCAGCGCATGCTGGCTGAACAAGGCTTGCCCGCATTCAGCGAAAAGCGCATCGAGGTCATCGGCGCCGAGGACATGTACGGCGCGCACGCGCGGCCGAGCTCGCGTGAGGTCGTTCTGAAGATGGCCATCAAGACACCATCGAAGGCCACGGCCGAGCTGTTCGCGCGCGAGTTCGCCGCCGCCGGCACCTCGATGGCGCCCGGCACCACCGGCCTGGTCGGCGGGCGGCCGGCGCCGACGCCGGTGATCCGGCTGTTCTCGTTCCTGCTGCCCAAGGCCGAATTGGCGGTGGCGGTGCAGATCGGCGACGAGCGCATCGCCGTCGACATCCCCACTGCCGGCGGCTTCGACGCCGGCAGGCTGGGCCCGGCGCTGCGCTACCCAAAGACGCCGGCCATCGAAGGCTTCGGCAAGATCCCGCTGCTGCGCCTGGCGCACGGCCGCTCGGGCGACAAGGGCGACAAGGCCAACATCGGCATCATCGCGCGCAAGCCAGAGTACCTGCCGCTGCTGAACCAGTGGTTGACGCCCGAACGCGTGGCCGAACACTTCAAGCACAACTCGCCCAGCCGCGTCGAACGCTTCGACCTGCCGGGCACCAACGCGATGAATTTCCTGCTGCACGACGTGCTCGGCGGCGGCGGCATGGCCTCGCTGCGCACCGACAACCTGGCCAAGTGCTACTGCCAGGTGCTGCTGGCGATGGAGGTGCCGGTGCCCGAAGACCTTTCGCTGTAGGAGACGCGCCATGGCCATCGACGTGCACAAGCTGAAGAACTGGCCCTTCCCGCCCTTCGAGCAGAGCTACAGCGCGCGCGACACCATGCTCTACGCGCTGGGCGTGGGCCTGGGCCAGGATCCGCTGGACCGCCAGCAGCTGGCTTTCGTCTATGAAGACGGACTGCAGGCGCTGCCGACCATGGCCGTGGTGCTCGCCTACCCCGGCTTCTGGGCCAAGGACCCGGCCACCGGCATCGACTGGGTGCGTCTGCTGCACGGCGAGCAGAGCCTGGAGCTGCATGCGCCGCTGCCCGCGGCCGGCACGGTGCGCGGGCTGACGCGCGTCACCGCGATCGTCGACAAGGGCGCGGGCAAGGGCGCGCTGATGTACAGCGAGCGCGACATCCAGGACGCGGCCAGCGGCCGGCTGCTGGCGGTGTCGCGCAGCGTGTCCTTCCTGCGCGGCGACGGCGGCTTCGCGGCATCGGGGCAGAAATCCGACGCCGCGCCGCCGCCGCGCGCCGCCACACCCGACACGCCGCCCGACCATGTCTGCGAGCTGCAGACGCGGCCCGAAGCGGCGCTGCTCTATCGCCTGTCCGGCGACTACAACCCGGTGCACGCTGACCCGGCGGTGGCCCAGGCGGCAGGCTTCGAGCGGCCGATCCTGCACGGCCTGTGCAGCTTCGGCGTCAGCGGCCACGCGCTGCTGAAGACGCTGTGCGGCTGGGACGCTTCAAAGCTGAAGGAGATCGGCTGCCGCTTCTCGGCACCGGTCTATCCGGGCGAAACGCTGCGCGTCGAGATGTGGCAGCGCGGCGAGGCGGTGCAGTTCCGCACCTGGGCGGTCGAGCGCAAGCGGCTGGTGCTGAGCCACGGCAGCGCGCGCGTGCTCGGATGAGGGCGTCGATGCGTAGCGCTGCGCAACTCGCACTGCTGCTGGCCTGCGCGGCGTTGCCGCTGCCGAGCGCAACGGCGCAGACCACGCTGGCCAATCCGGCGTCCAGGAACTGCCTCGACCAGGGCGGCTTACTGAGCATCGAAAAAGACGGCAGCGGCGGCCAGTTCGGCGTGTGCCGCTTCGAAGACAACCGCCAGTGCGAGGAATGGGCCCTGCTGCGCGGCGAATGCCCGGCGGGCGGCATCAAGGTCACGGGCTACACCACGCCGGCAGCGCGCTACTGCGCCCTGCGCGGCGGGCGCTACCAGTTGCTGTCGGGCAGCCACACCGCCGCCGAGCAGGGGCGCTGCAGCTTCGGCAGCGGCAACGGCAAGGCTTGCGCCGCGCTGGCCTTCTTCAACGGCCTGTGCACGCCGGACGGTGCCGGCGCGACGGTGCACGCCGTCTTCCGCTGCGACGCCGGGGCGACGGTGGACGCGCTGTTCAGCAACGGCACGCCGGCCAGCGTGTCGCTGGTGCTGTCCGACGGCCGTGTGCTGGCGCTGCCGCAGGCCGTGTCGGCCTCGGGTGCGCGTTATGCCAACGCCGACGAGAGCTTCGTGTTCTGGAACAAGGGCCTCACCGCCTTCATCGACGAAGGCGGCAGGACCACCTACGCCGGCTGCAGCACGCCGCGCTGAGCCTCGGCGCGCTCGAGCCGGGTTGCAGCGGCGCGCGCGAGCCGGGTTGCAGCGGCGCGCGCGCCGCCGGCTGAACGGCGCGCGCCGCGCCCCTCAAGCCGCCCACTCGAAGGGCGCGAAGTGGCCGTTGCGTGTGCCGCTCGAGTCGTTCCAGGCGATGCCGAAGACATCGAAGCGGCTGCGCACCGCCTTGGCCAGCGACAGCCGGCTGTTGACCGGATGCGCAACATGGTCGATGGCCAGCGCCTGGCCCGGCGCGGTGACGCTCGGCAGGCCGTCGCAGGCCTGGTCGACCAGTTCGCCGGCGCGCACAGCGTACTTCAGCCCGTTGCGGTCGAAGTCGATCGGCCGCCGCTCGACGCCGGCAAAGCTGCCCACCAGCGGCGCCAGCGCCGCCATCGGGCCGCCGTCGGCGCCGGTGGCAATGCCGGTGATCGCCGCCAGCTGCGCATCGCTCGCGGCCTGGTCGACAATCAACCCGACGCGCATGTTGCCGGCGCCCATCGCGCCCGGCGCGTGCAGCATGACGATGAACTTGCAGCCGTCGAGCGAAACCCCGTCCTTCGCGCCCTGGTCGATGCGCAGCGCCACCGCCGCCTTGCAATCGCCCTCGGTCGGCAGTGCCGCCAGGTTCGACGTGATGCACGGACACAGCAGCGTGCAGTTGCAGGTTTCCATGTATTCGCCGCGAATTTGCCAGCTGGCCATCTCGCACCTCCCACTGTCTGGGTCCAGGGCGGACAAGCCTATGCCGATCGCCGACGCGTCGCAAGCGCCGCCATGCGGCCGTCGTGGATGAGCGCGGCGCTGCTGCTGGCGCTGGCCGGCTGGGCCGCGCTCGCCTGGCTGGCGACCCACATGGACAGCGAGCTGGCGTCCTGGACCATGCCGGGCGATGCCGACTGGCAAGCCGGCCAGGCGCTGGCCGTGCTGCTGATGTGGGGCGTGATGATGGCGGCGATGATGCTGCCGTCGGCACTGCCGATGTTGCGCGCCTTCGTCGACCTGAGCCGGCGCCGTGGCGAGCGCGCACGCCCCCTGGCCTTCGTCGCCGCCTACCTTGCCGTCTGGCTGGCCTTCAGCGCCGCCGCGACCGGCGCGCAATGGGCCTTGCAGGCCGCCGGCTGGATCGACCCGATGGCCCGCAGCACCTCGGCGCCGCTGACGGCGGCGCTGCTGCTGATCGCCGGTGCCTACCAGTTCTCGCCGTTGAAGCGGCTGTGCCTCGCCGGTTGCCGCACACCGCTGGGTTTCCTGGTCGGCGAATGGCGCGGCGGCGTGCGCGGCGCCGTGCGCATGGGGCTGCGCCACGGCGTCATGTGCCTGGGCTGCTGCGCGCCGCTGATGGCGCTGCTCTTCGTCGGCGGCGTCATGAACCTGGCCTGGGTGGCCGCGCTCGCGATCGCGGCAGCGATCGAGAAGATGGCGCCGCAGGGCGAGCGCCTCGCGCGCTGGCTCGGCCTGGCACTGCTCGCCGCCGGCGCGTGGCAGCTGCTGCGGCTGGGGTGAGCCCGCCGAAAGCGGCCCGCAGCCGGCACGCAGCAAGCCGCGTCACTCCAGATGCAGTGCCACCGGCTGGTGGTCGCTCGCCTGGGTCAGCCCGTCGACCGCGAAGCGCCGCACCCGCGGCGCCAGTTCGGGGCTGACGAAGACGAAGTCGAAGGCGGCCGGCGTGGGCCCGCAGCTGCGGTCGAAGAGCCTGAAGGTCGGCGGCTGCGGCACATCGCCGTGCAGCAGCCTCCAGGCGTCGCGCAGGCCACCGGCGGCGATCAGCGCGTATTCGGGCTCGTGCGCTTCCAGGTTGAAGTCGCCGCACAGAACGGCCTGCGGCGTGTGTGTCTTGGCCTGGAACGGCGAGCCCGGGTCGTCGTCGTCGGCCGGCGGTGCCGCCGCCCGCGCACAGGCCTGCGCGTGCAGTTCGACCAGCGCACGCGCCTGGGCCGTGCGCTGCAGCCGCGAGTAGTACTCCAGGTGCGTGGTCATCACGCGCAGCGCGCCGAGCCGCGGATCGCGCAGCGTCAGCACGCTGCACATGCGCGGCATGCTGGGCACGCCGCCGTCGGCCGGCCAGGGCAGCGCGTGCTGCTGCACCTGCAGCACCGGCAGCCTGGTCGCGATCAGGTTGCCGAAGCGTTGGCGCGTGCCGTCGGCGGCGAACTCGTCGACCGCGGCGCCGAAGAAGACCTGGAAGCCGGGCAGCAGCGCCGCCAGCTCGGCCGGCTGATCGCCGGGCGCGCCGCGCAAGCCGCGGTAACCCTGCGCGATCTCCTGCAGGCACAGCACGTCGAAATCAGCCAGCGCACGCGCGCCGTCGACGATGCGCCGCGCGCTGACCACGCCGTCGAGTCCGCAGCACCACTGGGTGTTCCAGGTCACCAGTTTCATCGGCTGCCCACCCGCATCAAGCCCTGCACGTTCAGGCCGCTCGATCGGCCGGCGTCACGCCGCGCGGCTCAGGCGCGCGCCAGCTCGGCGCGCATCGCGGCGATCACCTGCGCGTAGTCCGGCTGGCCGAAGATCGCGCTGCCGGCGACGAAGGTGTCGGCACCGGCGCCGGCGACGCGGCGGATGTTGTCGACCTTGATGCCGCCGTCGACCTCGAGCCGGATGTCGCGGCCGCTGGCGTCGATGATCCTGCGCAGGCGCTCGATCTTGCGCAGGCTGCTGTCGATGAAGCCCTGCCCGCCGAAGCCGGGGTTCACGCTCATCACCAGCACGTGGTCCACCTTGTCGATGACCCATTCGAGCCCGTCGATCGAGGCCGCCGGGTTGTAGACCAACCCGGCGCGGCAGCCGGCGGCGCGGATCAGCTGCAGCGTGCGGTCGACGTGGATGCCGGCGTCGGGGTGGAAGCTGATCAGGTCGGCCCCGGCGTCGGCGAAGGCCTGTGCCAGTGCGTCCACCGGCTGCACCATCAGGTGCACGTCGATCGGCACGCGGCTGCCGTCGGCGCGAACGGCATGCTTGCGCAGCGCCTGGCAGACCATCGGGCCGAACGTCAGGTTCGGCACGTAGTGGTTGTCCATCACGTCGAAGTGGATCCAGTCGGCGCCGGCGTCGATGACGGCCTTCAGCTCCTCGCCCAGACGCGCGAAATCGGCGGACAGCAGGCTCGGGGCGATGAGGTAGGCGGGCATGGCGGCTGCGCGGTGGTGCGGCCGATTCTAGGAGCCTGCCGGGCTTGGGCAAGGGGTCGCGCGGTGCACGACAGGGATGCAGCGCAAGGCGCCCGATGCGCCGTATCGTGCGCCGTGTCGTGCGCCGCCCTGCCTACAATCGGCACATGAAGGGCCCGAGCTTCACCTGCAGCGTCAAGACGCAGTTCCTGCCCGAGCAGTCGCAACTGCCCGACGGCCCCTTCGCCTTCGCCTACACGGTGACGGTGCGCAACAGCGGCGGCGTCGCCGCGCAGCTGGTGGCGCGGCACTGGGTCATCACCGACGCCACCGGCCACGTCGAGGAAGTGCGCGGGCTGGCCGTGGTCGGCCACCAGCCGCTGCTCAAGCCCGGCGAATCCTTCGAGTACACCAGCTGGACGCAACTGGCCACGCCGCACGGCACGATGCAGGGCACCTTCTTCTGCATGACCGAGGACGCGCATCCCTTCGATGCGGCGATCGAGGCCTTCTCGCTGGCACGGCCCGGCGCGCTGCATTGAGCAGCCTGCACAAAGGTGACGCCAGCCCCTGGGACCTGAGCGCGCTGCTCAACGCAGCCGAGGGGTTGACGGGGCGCGCGCAGCGCCATCTGTGGCTGGCGCGGCTGCTGGAGTGGCTGCGCCACGAGCCGCGCGCCGCGCCGGCCGAAGACGCCACGCCGCCGGCCCTGCTGCGGCTGCGCCAGCTGCTGAACGTGCTCGACGCCAACCCCGAATACGGGCAGCGCGTGCAGCGCGTGTTCGTCGACTTCTGGTCCGACGTGCGTGCCGCGGGGCTGTTTTCGGACTTCGGCTTCAGCCCGCGCACCGCCCTGTACAGCGAGGTCTGGGAGCGGCTGCGCCAGCGCGTGCTGCCAGCCACGCCCGACACGCGCGAGCTGGCCGAGCTGTTCCCGCTGCTGTTCCGGCCGCAGGACGCGGCGTGGATTGCCGCACTCGACGCCGCCACGCTGCAGCGCCTGGGCACCCCCACCTGGCGCGGCGTGTCCAAGGGCGCCGACCCGTGGCGCGCCGAGATGCTCGACGCGATGAGCTATCTGGTCGGCGCCATCGGCGCCGCGGGCTTTTCCGGCCCGCTGCGCACGCGCATGAGCGAGGACACGCTGGCGCGCGAGCCGTTCCGCCAGTTGAGCGCCAGCACCGAGCGGCTGCGCACGCTGATCCTTGCCGGCGAGCGCGACAGCGCCGAGCTGCGGCAGCAGGCGCTGTACCTGCGCGCGCTGCTCGACCAATGCCTGGCGGCGGTGGACAGCATCGGCAGCCACCTCGACGAGTTCGGCATTTCGGTGGACATCGTCTACGCGATCGACCTGCTGCGCGCGCGCGTGCGCCGCGTCGAGCAGCTCGCCGACTGCGTGCTGTCGCCGGCCCCCGGGCCCGAGATCGTGCGCCTGTGCTGCGCACTGCTGCACGCCCTGGAGCAGCGCCGCGGCGTGCGGGCGCTGCTGGTGCGCCACTATGCGCAGCTGTCGCGCAAGATGGCGCAGCGCAGCGCCGAGACCGGCGAGCACTACATCGCGCACACCGCGGCCGAGTACCGCGACATGCTCGGGCGCGCGGCCATCGGCGGCGCGGTGATGTCGGCGACCACGCTGCTCAAGTTCGGCATCCTGGCCGCCGGCCTGGGCGCCTTCTGGAGCGGCGCCGCGGCGGGGGTGAACTACGCGCTCAGCTTCGTGCTGATCATGCTGCTGCACGGCACCGTGGCCACCAAGCAGCCGGCGATGACCGCGCCGGCCATGGCGCAGCGCCTGGGCGACCTGAAGAGCGATGCCGCCGTCGAAGCCTTCGTCGACGACGTGGTGCATCTGCTGCGCTCGCAGGCCGCCGGCATCTTCGGCAACCTGGCGCTGTGCGGGCCGCTGGTGCTGGCCGCACAGCTGGCGTCGTGGCGGCTGCTGGGCCGGCCGCTGGTCGGCGCGGCCGAGGCCGAGCACGTGCTGCATTCGCTGACGCTGCTCGGGCCGACCGTGCTGTACGCGGCCTTCACCGGCGTGCTGCTGTTCCTCAGCTCGATCTTCGCCGGCTGGATGGAGAACTGGTTCGTCTTCCACCGGCTGGACAGCGCCATCGCCTGGAACCCGGGCATCGTCGCGCGGCTGGGCGCATCGCGCGCGCAGCGCTGGGCGAACTGGTGGCGCTACCACATCAGCGGCGTCACCGCCAACGTCTCGCTGGGGCTGATGCTCGGGCTGGTGCCGGTGATCACCGGCTTCGTCGGCCCGACGCTGGACGTGCGCCACGTGACGCTGTCCACCGGGCAGCTGGGCGCCGCCGCGGGCGCGCTGGGCTGGCCGGTGCTGCAGACGGGCGCGTTCTGGTGGTGCGTGGCCGGCATCGCCGCCACCGGGCTGCTGAATGTCGGCGTCAGCTTCTGGCTGGCCTTCAAGCTGGCGGCACGTTCGAGCGGCGTGCGCGCGGTGGACCGGCAGCGCATCCGCAGCGCGCTGCTGCGGCGGCTGCGCACCCGGCTGCCCAGCTTCCTGTGGCCGACGGCGCGCGCGTGACGCGGTTCAGGGGGCGCACGAGAGCCGGCATGAGAGCCGGCATGAGAGCCGCCGCAAGCGCCGGCTCGATGCGGCGGCTCAAGGCGGCGGCTCGCCCTCATCGGGCGCATCCCGCTCGCCGCGGCGGCGGCCGGCGAACATGATCCACCAGACGATGAACACCAGCAGGCCCAGCGCCAGCAGCGCCTCCAGCAGCAGCAAACCCATGCGCGCGCCCTTTCCTTTTCCCAGTCCCAATCCCAGTCCCAGTCCCAGTCCCAGTCCCAGTCCCAGTCCCAGTCCCAGTCCCAGTCCCAGTCCTTTTCCTTTCCCTTTTACCTTCAGTTCTTCCCGGCTGGCTGCGGGCGCGGCGCTTCTAGGCATGCTCGCCGGCTGCAGCACGCTGCCGCCGCCCGCGCCCGAAGCCGCGCCGCCGCGCGCCCAAACGCCGTCCGCGCTGCCGCCGGCACCGCCCGGCGGCAGCCGCTGGGTAGCGGTCGGCTGGGAGCAGTTGCCCGGCTGGAGCGCCGAGCGCAGCAGCGAGCTGTGGCCGGCGCTGCTGCGCGGCTGCGAGCGGCCGATGCCCGGCTGGAGCACGCTGTGCGCCGAAGCCCGGCGCGTGCCGCCGGCCGACGACATCGCCGCGCGCGACTGGCTGCTGCAGCGGCTGCAGCCGCATCGTGTGGAAGCCGCCGACGGCACGGACAGCGGCCTGCTCACCGGCTACTTCGAACCGCTGATCGACGCCAGCCGCACACGCCGCGGTGCCTTCCAGGTGCCGCTGTACGCGCCGCCGGCCGACCTCAACCAGCGCAAGCCCTACTGGACGCGCCAGCAGCTGGACACGCTGCCGGCGGCGCAGGCGGCGCTGCGCGGGCGCGAGATCGCCTTTGTGGCCGACCCGATGGATGCGCTGGTGCTGCAGATCCAGGGCTCGGGCCGGCTGCGGCTGCAAGGCGCCGACGGCCGCGTGCAGACGGTGCGCCTGGCCTTCGCCGGCCACAACGACCAGCCCTATGCCTCGGTGGGCCGCTGGCTGATCGGCCAGGGCGAGCTGAAGGCCGACGCCGCCAGCTGGCCGGCCATCAAGGAATGGGCGCGGCGCAACCCGCAGCGCGTGCAGCAGCTGCTGTGGCAGAACCCGCGCGTGGTCTTCTTCCGCGAAGAGCCGCTGCCCGACCCGGCGCTCGGGCCGCGCGGCGCGCAAGGCGTGCCGCTGACGCCGGGGCGCTCGGTGGCGGTCGACCCCAAGAGCGTGCCCTACGGCACGCCGCTGTGGCTGGACAGCACCGAGCCGTTGTCCGCCACGCCGCTGCAGCGCCTGGTGATGGCGCAGGACACCGGCAGCGCCATCGCCGGCGCGGTGCGCGCCGACTACTTCTGGGGCTGGGGCGAGACGGCCGAGGCGCAGGCCGGACGCATGAAGCAGCCGCTGCGGCTGTGGGTGCTGTGGCCGAAGGCGCTGCCGTTGACCCCGATCGCGCCGCGCTGAACGCTCGCCACTCGCGGCGCTACGGCAGGCTGACGCGCAACTGCAGCTCGCGCTGCCGCGACGCGGTGGCGGCGCCGAAGCCGCCGGACACCACGCTCGCCGCCTGCCGGCCGTGCAGTTCGGCCACCGTGACCCATGCGTCCAGCGGCGCCAGGACCGTGGTCATCAGCGTCCACTGCGGCGGCAGCGCATCGCGCGAGCCCTGCACGCGCGGGGACGCGGCCGGGCCCGGCGCGCTGCGCTGCGCCGACACCTCCAGCGTCACCGGCGCGGCGCCGCCCGGCCACAGCGGCCGCACCTCGAAGCCGTTGCTCAGCTCGACCCACTGGCTGCGCACGGCGGCGCCGGGGCCCCAGGGCGTCCACCAGATTTCGGTGTCTTCGACCGGCATCCCCTGGGCGACGCGCAGCGTCGCGCGGCCGCCGTTGAGCACCAGCACCCGCTGCGTCGCCTCCAGCGCCTGGCGCGCGCTGCCGGCCTGCACCACCACCGAGCCGCGCACACCGGCCTGGCCGCCGCGGCTGCCGATGCTCACCGCGCCCTGCGCGCCGCGCTGTGCGGCGAGGGACTCCTCGCTGACGCGCATCTCCACGCTCAGGTTGCGCAGCGGCGGCGCGGCCTGCGCCGCGCGCAGGCCGCACAGCGCCGCGCCGGCCAGGGCCAGCGCGCGACGGCGCTGAAGCAGCTTCGATGGCATGCGCGCATGCTGGCACAGCGGCGCGGCGCCGGGCGACCGCGCGGGCGCGGCCGGGCCCTTCGGGCACGAATTCCGCACTGATTCAGCACTCATTCGCGGCACGCGGCGGCGCGGTCAGCGCATCGAGCCGCCGCAGCCGGCGCATGGCCTGCGCGGCCGAAGCGCCGCACATCTGCGCCGAGGGTTGCAGCGACACGCACACCGCCGGCCGCTCGGGCCGGCCGAACAGGCGGCAGCGCCATTGCGCGTCGAGCTGCACGCAGCGCACGCCGGCCGGCTTGCCCTGCGGCATGCCGGGGACAGCCGAGCTGATCGACGGCGCGATGCAGCAGGCGGCGCAGCGCTCGCGGCAGTTCATGCGCGGCCCCGGCCGCGGCCCCGGCCCCTCCCCCGCCCCGCTACCATCGCCGCTCCCTCGTTCATGGAGCCGATGATGCAGGCTTTCCGTCAACCGCGGCTGCTGCTGCCGCAGCCCGCCATCGAGCTGCGGCGCTGGGCGGTGATCGCCTGCGACCAGTACACGTCTCAGCCCGAGTACTGGCAGCAGGTCGAGGCCATCGTCGGCGACGCGCCGTCGACGCTGCGGCTGATCTTTCCCGAGGCGCACCTGGGCCAGCCCGATGCGCCGGCGCGCATCGCGCGCATCCAGCAGACGATGCGCCGCTATCTGGACGACGGCCGGCTGCGCGAGCACCACGGCGCGGTCTACGTCGAGCGGCAGATCGGGTCGCGCGTGCGCCGCGGGCTGATGCTCGAGCTGGACCTGGAGCACTACGACTTCAGCGCCGGCTCCACCAGCCTGATCCGCCCCACCGAAGGCACGATCGTCGAACGCCTGGCGCCGCGCATCGAGGTCCGGCGCGACGCCGCGCTGGAGCTGCCGCACATCCTGGTGCTGATCGACGACCCCGCCGGCACGGTGCTCGAGCCGATCGGCGCCGAGCGCGCGCGCCTCACGCCGCTGTACGACGGCGAACTGATGCTCGGCGGCGGCCGGGTCGCCGGATTTGCGGTCGACGCGGCACGCGCCGAGCGCGCGGCGCACGCGCTGGCCGCGCTGGCCGACCCAAGGGCCTTTGCCGCGCGCTACGACGTTGCCGCAGGCACGCCGCCGATGCTGTTCGCGGTGGGCGACGGCAACCATTCGCTGGCCACCGCCAAGGCCATCTGGCAGCAGCACAAGGCGCAACTCGGGCCCGATCATCCGAGCCGCTGGGCGCTGGTCGAAGTGGAGAACATCCACGACGCGGCGCTGGACTTCGCGCCGATCCACCGGCTGCTGATCGGCGTGTCCGGCGACCTGCGCCAGGCGCTGGCCGAGGCCTTCGGTACGCGGCTGCACTGGACCGAAATGCCTTCGGCGCAGGCGATGCGCGAACGCGTGGCCGCGGTGCCGGCGCCGCAGCAGGCGGTGGGCTGGATCGGCCCCGGCGCGCGCTTTGCGGTGGCCGAGCTGTCCGAACCGCCGGCCGCGCTGGCGGTGGGCAGCTGGCAGCCCGTGCTCGACCGCTTCGTCGCGCAGGGCGGCGCCGCCGACATCGACTACGTGCACGGCGACGAGGCGCTGCAACAACTGGCGCAGCGCGACGGCCATGTCGGCCTGCACTTCCCGCTGGTGGCCAAGAGCGAACTGCTCAAGCGCGTGGTGCACGGCGGCCCCCTGCCGCGCAAGACCTTCTCGATGGGCGAAGCCGACGAGAAGCGCTTCTACGTCGAGGCGCGGCGCATCCGCTGACGCTGGACGCTTCGCGCAGCGCACCGCAGCGGCATGCCCCACCTCGACCCCCTGCCCGGAGCAGCCGGCGCCAGCGGCCCCGCCGGCGGCTGAAGCCGCGCATGGTCCAGCTGCGCCACCTGCGCTACTTCGTCGGCATCGTCGATGCCGGCAGCCTGTCGCGCGCGGCGACCACGCTGTACGTCGCGCAGCCGGCCTTGAGCCAGCAGATGGCCGAGCTGGAGCAGCAACTCGGGGTGCCGCTGCTGCATCGCAGCGCACGCGGCGTGCGGCCGACGCCGGCCGGCGAGGCGCTGTACCGCGAGGCCCAGGCGATCCTGCGCCGCGTCGAAAAACTGCCGCAGATCGTGCGCGACAGCGGCGGCGAAGTGGCCGGCGCGGTCAGCCTGGGCATGTCGTCGACGGTGGCCTCGTTCCTGGCCGGGCCCTTCATCGAGGCCTGCCGCTCGGCGCTGCCGCGCGTCAGCCTGAGCCTGGTGACCGAGGACAGCCTGACGCTGAAGGCGCGCATCGCCGCGCACGGCCTGGACCTGGCGGTGGTCTTCGAGCAGGAGCAGGAGCCGGCGCCGGGCCGGACGCGCATGGCGCTGTTTCGCCAGCGGCTGTACCTGGTCGACCGCAAGAAGCTGCCGGGCCATGCGCGCGCGGTACCGCTGCAGCGCGTGGCGGCGCTGCCGCTGGTGCTGGCCCGCGCGCCGAACGCGCTGCGCAGCGTGCTCGACCGCGCCTTCGCGGAAGCGGGCCTGCAGCCGCAGGTCGTGGCCGAGACCAACCTGCTGTCGGGCATGCCGGCCGCGGTGCATGCGGGCGCCGGCGCCACGGTCGTGCCGCGCGGCGATTTCACGGCGCTGCTCGGCCGCGGCGCGCTGGCGGCGGCGCCGATCGAGCCGCCGCTGTACCTGACGGCCTGCGTGGTGCAGGACGCGGGCGGTGCACCGACACGCGCCGCCGACGCGGTGCGTGCGCTGCTGGCCGGCGTCATCACCTGGCTGCTGCGCGACCCGGCACCGGCGGGCATGGAGCCGGTGGAGGCTTGACCCCGGCGTGGTCCAATGCAGCCGCGGCGCACGGTCGATAGTGACGGGGAGTGAATCGGAGATGAGCATGGACAAGCTGTTCTCGCTGGAAGGCCGCGTGGCGCTGGTCACCGGCGGCTCGCGCGGCATCGGCCGCATGATCGCCGAGGGCTTTCTGCGCCACGGCGCCAAGGTGTACATCTCGGCGCGCAAGGCCGAGGCCTGCGAGCGCACGGCGGCGGAGCTGTCGGCGATCGGACCGTGCCTGTCGCTGCCCGCCGACGTCTCCAGCGCGGCCGGCGTGGACGCGCTGGCCGCGCAGATCAGCGCGCGCGAGCCCAGGCTCGACATCCTGGTCAACAACGCCGGCGCGGCCTGGGCCGCACCCTTCGACGAGTTTCCCGAGAGCGGCTGGGACAAGGTGCTCGACCTGAACCTGAAGTCGCCGTTCTTCCTGGCGCGCGCGCTGCACGGCGCGCTGAAGGCGGCCGGCTCTCCCGAGCGGCCGGCCAAGGTGATCAACATCGCGTCGATCGACGGCATCGCCGTCAACCCGCTGGAGACCTATTCGTACGCTGCCAGCAAGGCCGGCCTGATCCACCTGACGCGGCGCCTGTCGCTGCGCCTGATCCAGGACCACATCGTGGTCAGCGCCATCGCGCCGGGCGCGTTCGCCTCCGACATGAACCGCGCCGCGCGCGACCAGGGCGGCGAGGTCGCCCGGCGCATTCCCGCGCAGCGCATCGGCAGCAGCGAAGACATGGCCGGCGCGGCGGTCTTCCTGGCTTCGCGCGCCGGCGACTACGTGGTCGGGGCGACGCTCGTGGTCGACGGCGGCGTCTCGCTCAGCGCGGTCAGCCGGCCGAGCTGAGCGGCTGCGCCCGCGGCCGGCCCCTGCGGCAGTGGCGGCAGCGACTCGCGGCGGCGTACGGCGCCGGTGCGCCGCAGCGGCCGCGCGGGGTCCGGCGACACCGGCCCTTCATGCGGAAGTCTTCCATGATCCGGGGCGTTGCCCGGATCATGGAAGTCAGCGCCGGTTGGCGGCCTCGGCAGCCAGCTTGATCTCGTCGTTCGCCTGGCGCAGCAGCTCCTTGGCGCGGCCCACGTGCCCACCGAGCTCATAGCGGTTGGCCACCTGCGCGTCGCTCAGCCGCTCGAAGGCCTGCACCACCAGGCGCTGCGCGGCGGCCAGGTTGCCGTGGCGTTCGGGGTCGATGTTCTGCACCGGCACCTGGGCCGAAACGGCGCAGGCGGCAACGGCGGCAACCATGGCGAGCGGCGTGAGCCTGACATGGGGTCCTCATCGGTCGGTCCTTCGTTGCCTCGAACGGCTGGGATTGCGGAATTACGGGATTGCGGGACGCGATTCTGGGACGCCGCATGCCGCGCACAAATACTGCCTGTTTCAGCGGCAAAACCGCGCCAAGCCCGCACCAGTGCTGGATCTCCCTCGTTTGTCGTTTTCCGCTGCGCGCCGACGCCAAGCGCCCTCCCAGGTGGACACTCCACGCTCACCGATTGGCTGCTGCCGGGCGCTGAGATGGCCGCAAGCCCGCGCCGTTGCTGCGTTTCAGCCCATCACCGCTTTTCCGAACGCGTGACGGCCCGAGGCAAAAGGGGTGGGCCAGATTCGCACCGGATTCGTGGCCCACTGTGGCAAGGTTTGCTAGACTATCAATGTTCCTACATCATGTGGCCCCTCGCGGAGGATCGTCATGAAGACCGTCAATATCCGCCAACTGAAGACCAACCCCAGCACGGCGCTGGCCGCCGCGCGCGACGACGACATGGTCGTGGTGATGAATCGCGACCACCCGCAGGCGCTGCTGGTCGATCTGGAGCAGCTGGGTGTGCCCGATCTTCCCGCCGTGCGCGTGGCGCTGGCGGTGTCGTTGTTCCGCGCCGGCTCGGTGTCGGCGGGCTTCGCCGCGCGCGTGGCAGGCAAGCCACTGGCCGAAATGCTGACGCTGCTGTCGAGCCAGGGCATCCCGCTCACCGGCGACGGCAAGGCTGCCGCCGAGGAAGCCCGCGAGGAAATGCGCCGCGCGCGTGACTGGTTGGCGAAGCCGGTTGCGTGAACCGTCGGGTCGTCATCGCCGATGCCGGGCCGCTGATCGCGCTGGCCCGGATGGATTCGCTGGCCCTGCTGCGCGGGCTGTTCGGGCGCGTGTGCATCACGGCGATGGTGCGCGATGAAATTCTGCCCGCCGCATCCACATTTCCCGATCTTGACTTGCTGGTGCGCACGCTGGCTGAAGGCTGGATCGATGTAGTGGACGCTCCGCAAGACGAATGGAAGCCGTTGAACCCCGGCGTCGATGCGGGCGAAGCCAGCGCCATCCACACGGCGTGCGTCTGGCGCGACGCGGGCGACGCCGTGCTGTTGGTGATGGACGACCGCGCCGGGCGGCTGGAAGCCAAGAGCCGCGGCATCACGCTGATTGGCACGGCGGCGGTGATGGGCCTCGCCAAGACTGAAGGGCTGATTTCGGCGGCGCGCCCATTGCTGGAACGGCTGGCGCAGTCCGGCTATTTCATCGGACCATCGGTCATCGCAGCCGTATTGGCGGACGTCGGCGAGTAACTGCAAACCTTCACTCGGGGTGCGAACCGTGCAAACCGCAAACCCTGCAAACCTTGTTTTTGGTTCGCACGGTAGCGAAGCGCCGCGCAGCAGTGCGGCGCGCTGGGGCGAGTCCGTCCAGCACTTCGGTTGTGCCGGGGTGCGCATGGACCAACCCGCCCGCCTGTACCTGTGCGCGCGTCGTCCAGGTCATCCTGTGCAGCCGCTGCGACCGCGGCAACCGCTACTGTGGTCGTCTTTGCCGGCGCCACGCCTGCACCGAGGCACGACGCCAGGCCGCGCAGCGCTACCAGCGCTCCTGGGGCGGCCGCATCGCGCACGCGCAACGCTCGCGTCGTTGGCGCCAGCGCCGTGCGGCCCGTGACGCCGTCGGAGCTGCGGGTGTGGACCCACATAACGTGACGCACCAGGGTTCCTCGCTGCAATTGCGCAGTTCGTGCGCCTTGCCGAGCACGCGGCCCCGATCACCCCCGCCGCGCCGCCTCGATGGCCGCGATGTCGATCTTCGTCATCTGCATCATCGCCTCGAAGGCGCGCCGGGCCGCCGCGCGATCGGGGTCGGCGATCGCTTCCGTCAACGCGCGCGGCGTGATCTGCCACGACAGGCCCCACTTGTCCTTGCACCAGCCGCAGGCACTGGCCTGCCCGCCGTGGCCGATGATCGCGCTCCACAGGCGGTCGGTTTCCTGCTGGTCGTCGGTGGCGACCTGGAACGAAAAGGCTTCATCGTGCTTGAAGGCGGGGCCGCCGTTCAGCCCCAGGCAGGGGATGCCCATCACGGTGAATTCCACCGTCAGCACGTCGCCCTCTTTGCCGGAGGGATAGTCGGCGGGCGCGCGATACACCGCACCCACCGCGCTGTCCGGGAAGGTCTTTGCATAGAAATGCGCCGCCTCTTCGGCGCCGCCGTCGTACCAGAGGCAGATCGTGTTCTTGCTCGTCATGTTCGTCCTCCGATCGCTGACCCTTCAGCGCAGATGCCCCAGCGGCAGCGCCGCACCGGCCTTGACCTCGCCCAGCGAGAAGCTGGTGTGGATGTCCTTCACGTACGGCAGCTTCAGCAGCGAGTCGAGCGACCAGCGTGAATAGGCGTCCAGGTCGGTGCACATCACCTGCAGCTCGAAGGTGCCGGCGCCGCTGATGTAGTGGCAGGCCACCACCTCGGGCAGCGCGCGGATCGCGTCCTCCAGCGCGCGCGTCGCCTCGGCGTTGTTGCGCTCGGCATCGACGCGCACGAAAGCCAGCACGCCCAGGCCGATGCGCCGGCGATCGATCTCGGCGCGGTAGCCGGTGATGCAGCCCTGCTGTTCCAGCCACTTGACGCGCCGCCAGGTGGGCGCGGCCGACAGGCCGATGCGCGCCGCCAGCTCGGCATTGCTCAGCCGCGCGTCGCGCTGCAGTTCGTCGAGGATGGCGATGTCGTAGCGGTCCAGCGTGGCGCCGTGGGCGTCGTCGGACACCCCGGGCGTCGAACTCAGGGTTTTCCCTGGTTTCGACGTTTGCGACGGTTTTCTTTCTTTGATTGCCATGGGTGAGGAAGATCGTTGCTCGAAGTATCGCTGTCACGGCAATAAAAGAAAAGACTTCACCGCGCGGAAATCCTAAACTGCCGCATCTATCGGCCCGTTGCGCAGGAGTTGCCGCCGCATGAACGCTCCCCTCCCCGAATCGATCCGCAAGGCGCTGGAAAGCGCCAGCCTCGACGACAAGCCGCGCAGCGGCTTGCGGCGAAGCCACAAGTACAGCCCGGGCGGCGCAGCCGCACGGGCGGGATTTGACGTCGAGGCCGCCACCAAGGAGCCCCTGCAATGAACGCCCCGCTGCCCGAATCGATCCGCAAGGCACTCGAGAACGCCAGCCTCGACGACAAGTACCGCCTGGAATCCGGCCGCGCCTTCATGAGCGGCGTGCAGGCCCTGGTGCGGCTGCCGATGCTGCAGCGCCAGCGCGACCTGGCCGCGGGGCTGAACACCGGCGGCTTCATCAGCGGCTACCGCGGCAGCCCGCTGGGCGGCTACGACCAGGCGCTGCTCGCGGCCAAGAAGCATCTGGCCGAACACCACATCGTGTTCCAGCCCGGCGTCAACGAGGAACTCGGCGCCACCGCGGTGTGGGGCTCGCAGATGCTCGACCTCTATCCGCAGAGCAGGAAGTACGACGGCGTATTCGGCATCTGGTACGGCAAGGGCCCGGGCGTGGACCGCTGCTCCGACGTCTTCAAGCACGCCAACATGGCCGGCACGGCCAAGCACGGCGGCGTGATCGCCATCGCCGGCGACGACCACGTGGCCAAGAGCAGCACCGCCGCGCACCAGAGCGACCACATCTTCAAGGCCTGCGGGCTGCCGGTGTTCTTCCCCTCGGGCGTGCAGGACATCCTGGACATGGGGCTGCATGCCTTCGCGATGAGCCGCTTCTCCGGCGTGTGGAGCGGCATGAAGACGATCCAGGAGGTGGTCGAGTCCTCGGCCTCGGTCAGCGTCGACCCGCAGCGCGTGAAGATCATCCTGCCCGAGGACTTCGCCATGCCGCCGGGCGGGCTGCACATGCGCTGGCCCGACGCCGCGCTCGACCAGGAAGCGCGGCTGTTCGACTACAAGTGGTACGCGGCGCTGGCCTACGTGCGCGCCAACAAGCTCAACTACAACGTGGTCGAGGGACCGAACGACCGCCTCGGCATCATCGCCAGCGGCAAGGCCTACAACGACACGCGCCAGGCGCTGGCCGACCTGGGCCTGGACGACGCCACGCTGCGGCAACTCGGCATCCGGCTGCACAAGGTCAACGTGGTCTGGCCGCTGGAGGCGACGATCACGCGCCGCTTCGCGCAGGGGCTGCAGGAGATCCTGGTGGTCGAGGAGAAGCGCCAGGTCATCGAGTACCAGATCAAGGAAGAGCTCTACAACTGGCGCGCCGACGTGCGCCCCAACGTGCTGGGCAA
>OEIU01000241.1_pt1 | contig 55062 bp, 41 predicted proteins | sample 1539221 | NCBI WGS metagenome assembly OEIU01 (sample SAMN03792071, study PRJEB22550) | activated sludge metagenome | feature: wastewater treatment plant; material: activated sludge; isolation source: Wastewater treatment plant of a petroleum refinery complex | place: Argentina: Zarate | collected... | reverse complement strand
GGCAAGTGAAGGGCGGTGGCCCGGCCGCCCCCGCGGGGTTTCGCGCTAGCAACCCCCCGCCTGTCGGTGGGGGGTTTTTTTCGGGTTCCCCCGCCACTCCGTGGCGGGCTCGTCCCTCAGATCACTGCCCCATCAGCGGCACCGCGTTCTCGTGGTGCCGGACCACCGGCTCCCCGCCCGGCGGCCACTCCACCGCCACCGCGTCGATCCGCAGCGGGCGCGCCGTCCACCCGTTGGCCCGGGCCAGGTGCCGAAGGATCAACGCCAGCTTCTCGCGTTTGCGCGCCGTGATGCTCGCCTCCGGTGGCGGCGCAACAAACTCGCCCCTCGCTCGGCGCCGCCGGTCCCCCTCCGGGTCCACGCGTCGCGACTTCACCTCCACGAGCACCACCGTCTCCCCGTCGGGTCCGATCGCCAGCACATCCGCCTCCCCCATCGGCACGCGCAGGTTGCTCCCGATCACCCGGTAGCCCAGCCCGCGCAGGTGGCGCGCCGCCACCCGCTCCCCCTCGGGCCCGAGCGGATCGCGCCCGTCGGTTGCCCTTCCGCGCAGCAGATCCCCCAGCCTCCCCATCCACCCGCGCCGCGATGGCCCGGTCGCTCGCTCCATGGCTCGCCCATCACCGCATGAACTGCGGGGCATACCGCTCCGTCGCGATGTTCATCAGCTTGTCCGCCATCACCTCGATCCGCGACACGTTCCCGCGCTTCCGCAGCCGGTCGAAGTATCGCCCGATCTCCGCGTTGGTCCGCTCTGTCCGCAGCTCCGTCTCGATCTCCAGCTGCGCGTCGTAGAGCGACACACCCTCGGGCTGGTCGATCCGCTCCAGATACACCCACCCGATCCGCATGATCTCCGACCGCTTGGCGTCCGGGATGAACATGATCGGCCCGAGCGTCTGCCCCACCCCGAGCGTCCGCAGCGCGCCGTTCAACTCCGGATAGCGAGAGAACTCGCACTCGCGCTGCGAGTCGGCGCACTTCACCCTCAGCAACCCCCCCTCGCGCCGGTTGAAGTCGTTGGCCGGAAGTTTCGCGATCTCCTCGAAGCTCTTGCCGTCCGCCAGCGCCTCCTGGATCGACGTGATCCCCGAGGAGTTTGTCGCGTCCGTGTACACCATCCGGAACTGGTACTCCGCCGGCGGATTGAACTCCGCGTGCTTGCGCTCGTACTCGTTCTGCACGTCCCGCCACGACACCGTGACGCGCGGCGTCACCCTCGACCGCAGCTCGTTGGTGATCAGGGCGCGATCCTTGATGTCCTGTGCTTCCTGGCTCAGCGACCGCCCCGTCTGCTCGCGGTACTGCTCATCGGCGGCCACCTCGCTCCCCTGCTGCGCGCTCACGAGGTTCGACTCGATCGTCCTCAGGAACCGCAGCAGCCCCGCCCGCTGCTCCTGCGTCAGGCCGCTTCTCGCCTCCGACAGGATCAGCTCGTCCTCGATCCGCCGCCGGAGCTCCCGAACGATCGACTCCGCCGCGCTCCGGGCCCACTTGTTCCCGTCCTTCGCATCCCGGGCCGCGGCCCGCAGCGCGCCGTCCAATGGCTCAAGAATCTCCGACACGAACACCGGCCGCCCGTTGATCTGCCCGACCACCGCGTCGATCGTCACGCCCTCCCCGGCCCCCGTGATCGGATGGGCCGTTCCCGTCGGCGCTCCAACGCTCGTGACAAGCCCCGGCGAGAGCGTCGGCGCGACCCGCACGTCCGACGCCGACATCGCGCCCACTTCCCCGCTCCCCGATCCGATCGCCACGACATCCGGCCGGGCCGCCGCCACGCGATCGCTCGGCCCCGTCACCGGCCGGACCGGCAGTCGATCCGTCGGCGCTCCCCCGTCGGCCCGCGAGTCCGCCCCGGCCGCACTCCCGTCGCCCGCGAAGTCCGACGCCCCCCCCGACGCGCCCCGCCCACCACCCGCCCCGAGCGGCGGCGCATCCTTCGACCCCGCCCCGGCGCCCATGCCGGCCCCCGCCAGCGCCACCAGCAGCACGCTCTCAACCCGGATTCGCATCGTGGCCATGCCCGACCTCCATGAATCCCCCGCCGGCCGCGTCCACGCGGCCACGCAAGGGTATCGGCACAACCCGAGCCGCGCAAACACCGCGCTATAGTCGGCTTTCCCACCTTCGAAAGGCGTGCTCATGGCCGACCAGCCCGGCGAGGCCCCCAAAATCATCGTCGATAGCGACTGGAAGGCCCAGGCCCAGCGCGAGCGCGAGAAGCTCGCCGAGAAAGAACGCCTCGCCAAGGAGGCCGCCGAGAAAGCCCGCCCCGGCGCGATGCCCGGCCCGGCCGGCGCGCCCGCGCCCGGCACTGGCGGACCCACGGGCGACCCGGCCCAGCAAGGAATGCCACCCGCCGACTTCCAGACCCTCGTGGGCACCATGGTCACCCAGGCCCTCATGTACATGGGCGCGTTCCCCGACCCCGAGACCGGGCGCGCCGTCGTTTCCCTCGAGCACGCCCGCTTCCACATCGACCTCCTCGCCGTGCTCGAAGAGAAGACCCGCAACAACCTCTCCAAGGACGAGGCCGCCGACCTGGCCCAGGCCGTGGGCGAGCTCCGCCACCGCTTCGTCGAGATCGTCCAGGCCATCGCCCAGATGCAGAAGGAAGGCAAGCTCAAGCCGGGAGCGCCGGGCGGAGCGATGGGGGGGCCGACCGGCGCGCCGGGAGTTGGCGGCGGCTTCTCCGGTCCGGGACTCGCCTGATCGCCGTCGGTCCACGCACACCAGGAAAAAGGCCCCGGACAATCGTCCGGGGCCTTGTCGCTCGATCGAGGCATCCACCACCGATCACACGCACCCGCCGGCGAACCAGGCGTTCAGGAAGTCGAAGATGTTCTGGACGTTGAGGGCGCCGGCGTCGCCGTCGCCGCCGACGATGGCCGCCTTGTTGCCCGCGAACCAGTCGTTGAGGAAGTCGAAGATGTCCTGCACTTCGAGCGACGCGTTGTGGTTGTAGTTGGCGTAGCAGCAGGGGGTGGTGGTGTTGCCGAGCATGCCGGGGGTCGTGACCGGGGTGTTGCAGGCGGTCGCGCCCGGAACGAACTTGCTCACCGCCGTCGTCGCGGTGGTGTAGGCCGCGGCACAAGCCGCGGCGTCGGCGTAGGCCGTGGAGCACGTCGCGCCGCGGCAGCACACGCCCGCGGGCCCGCCGCCGCACGGCAGCGGCGTGCACGATCCCGCGAAGAACCCGCCGCCCACCGCCGCGCACTGCGCCGAAGACATCAGCACGCACGACGTGGAATCAAAGCAGCACCCGCCCGTGGCCACGGTGGCGCACGTGCCCGGGTCGATCGTCACGTAGAACGGTCCCGTGGCGCCGGCCAGGGCATCGAAATCGATGACGCGCGGCTCGTTGAGGTTTCCCTGCCCGCTCGCCAGCATCCCGCCGATCACCTGGTTCGAGACGACCACCGGGTCCATGGACCCGATGTCCGCCCTGCTCACCACGAAGCCCGACACGCGGATGGGCCCCGAGACCCAGCCCAGCTCGTCGAGACGGATCTTCGCCTCCAGGCCCGTCACCACGCGCTTGGCGTTGGTCGCGTCGCTCCCCGTCACTCCGCCGTGGTTGGAGTTGTCGATCGCGGTGCTCAGCAGCCCCGCCACGGCGTAGTTCGTGTTGCCCGGGGCGGTTCCGAGCGGGTCGAACGCGTTCTGCGAGATCAGCCGCGGCGCGTACGACGAGTACGGCTGCTCCACCACCGGCAGCATGTTGGCAAACGCATCGCCCTGGATGTCGATCCCCGGGATCGAGGTCGGGTTGAACGCCGAGCCCGCCCCGTTGGGCGCGCACGCGTTGAGCGTGTCGAACCGAACGCACTTGAGCCCGTCGAACACCAGCGGCGTGTTCGTCGCCTTGTCGCCCCCGGCGAACGAGCCGTACTCCGAGTACGCCGGCGGGAACCCGCCGTCGTTGTTGGCCCCGAGCGTGTTGATCAGCCCCGCGTACGTGGTCACCGTCGCCGTCGGGCTGCCCGTGATCGACATCGACACCCAGTAGTCCGGCGCGAACCCCGCGGAGAACTTCAACCCAGGGAAGTTCGTCGGGTCGGCGATGTCCGTCCCCAGCCGGTTGAGGTGCCCGAAGTCGAACGGGTGCGAGTTGCCCTGGAGCTGGTTCTGGCCCGCGCTGGTGAGGGGAACCGACACCGTCCCCACGTCGAAGAACAGGTCCAGACGGTTGCTGCTGTTCTCCAGGTTCCCCGTCACCAGCACGTACAGATAGTCCCCGCACACCATCGCGTACAGGCCGTCGATCTCCGAGCCGTTCGCGTAGTCGGCGTAGCTCGGCTCCACGAACGGCGGGCACGGATCGCTCGCCGTCAGCACGCCCGGGGTCGCGCCCGTGGCCTGCACCTGCCCGATGAACCGGGCCGATCCCGCGTCGGTCGGGCTCGTTCGCAGCCGCTGCCAGTCCGCGAAGATCGTCGGGCTCGCGTCGCCGCTCCCGCCCAGACCGAAGCCCAGGAAGAAGTCGGCCGCGAACGCCGCGTCGAACTTCGTCCCCGGCTGCGGGTCAACGCCGGTGGTGGTGCCGAAGGAGTTGGCCCCGCCGCCGAAGATCGGTCCGAAGGTGCCCGTCTGCGTCGCGCTGTCGCTGGAGAGCTGGTTCTGCCCGCCCGCGATGGAATCAAAGAAGATCGCCAGCTTGTTGTAGTTGCTCTCGAAGTTTCCGGCGATGAACAGGTACAGCGCGGGCTCGCCCGAGGCGTCCTTGCCGAACTGCCCGTACGCCGCGTCGATCTCCGATCCGCCCCCGCACCGGAAGATCGTGTCCGTTCCCCCCTGCGCCGTGGTGGCGTCGCCGTAGTTCGTGTTCGTGTCCTGCACGAACAGCGCCGCGCCGTACGACGGGTCCAGCGTGCCGTCGAGCGTCGGCTCCGTGCCGCTGGCCAGCGCGACCAGCGTCGCCCGCGGAATGCTCACCGTCACGTACTGGTCCCCGGGCACCGTCGACAGATCGACCGCCCGCACGTTCGGATAGTTGTTCGGCGATGTGCCCGCCGGCGTCCCGCCAAGCCCCCCGATGAACTGGTTGGACATGCTCGTGTAGTCGCCGCTGCCCATCCACCCGGCCACCCTGACCACCACCGGGTCGGGCAGATTCGCCCCATTGCCCGTGATGTCCAGCCCCAGCGCCTCGAGCGGAATCTTCAACTCGTATCCTGTGCTCACCGCCGCCGCAGCCACCGGGTCCGCCGGCATCGACGTGTCCCCCGACACCCCCGCGCGGCCGGAGTTGTTCAGCGTGAGCTTCACCTTTCCGCCGATGGGATCGCACGCCGGGGCCGTCGCAATCCCGGCGTCGCCAAACCCCGTCGGCGTTGTGTTGAGCCATTGCACCGGCCCATACTCCGGCTTCAACTTCCCGTTCACCGCCGGCTGACCCATCGCCGCACCCGCCGCCACCAACACCAATCCAGCCGCGCATGTCCGTCCAAACATGGTCAACTCCATTCGCCACAAAGGTTCAGCGTTTGATAGGGTATCTCCCAGTGTTCACACCGGGGAAAAACCTAGTGTACGGATGTATCGACGCGCGTCCATGAATCCGACCCTCCACACCCGGATTTCACAGGCGATCCCCGGCCGACAACCGGAGTCGCGCGCTCACTCTCGGGAAATCCCGAGCGCAGCGCGCCGCCGCCGACGGACTTCCACTTCCCCACCCGCGACCGTGTCCGGCGCTGCTCGGCCTGTCCATCGCTGCCCGTGGCGCTCCGCCCGGTTGTGTTCCTCAAGCCGCCCAAACCCCATTCTCCCCGCCCGCAACTCCGGTCGCGCCATCGCGTATCGAGTGTGCGGGCATGCATCTTCCACCCCGCCCTGTATACTCACATCTCCACCATCCGCCGCGCGCCGACACGGATTCTCCGTGCCCCTCGCGCCGTGACGAGGTTCCGCGATGCATCCAACACCCCGGCGGCCCGCACGCCCCCCCGCCCCCGCCTTCACGCTCATCGAGCTCCTCGTCGTCATCGCGATCATCGCGCTGCTCGTGGGCATCCTCCTCCCCGCCCTCGGCAAGGCCCGCGAGGCCTCGCGCCTCGCCGCGTGCCTGAGCAACACCCGCCAGGTCTGCGTCTCCATGACGCTCTACGCCAACAACTGGAAAGACTGGTACCCGATCAAGCCCGGCCGCAACGGCCTCGACCTCATGACCGAGCAGGAGGGCCAGGGCGGCTTCGCCGGCCTCTTCAGCCTCTACCAGCAGGGCGACAACTACGCCGACCCCGCCGCCACCGACATCGGCTTCGCCCCCGCCAGCGTCACCAACCGGCGCTACTACGACGGCAACACCGATCCGCTCATGTACTCCTACCTCGACTCCTGGGAGGCCCTCGTCTGTCCCAACGACAGGATCGACTACTACTTCAGCGGCAAGTACACCGGCGGCGGCGTCCGCCGACTGAGCCAGAACCCGCCCGCCCACAAGCCCAAGAAGACGCTCATCAACGAGGAGGTCGTCGGTTACAACATCTCCTACCTCTACATCGCCGGCTTCAAGGCCATCGAGCCCACGCTCGTCTCCCCAGCCCCGCTCCTGGGCGATGAGGCCAACGCCCTCGACTCGGGCACCGACGCCTGGAACGGCAACCCCGCCGACGCCGCGCTCCTGGGCATCCCCGTCAACACCTGGGCCGCCGACGACAACCACGGCAAGTCCGGCGCCAACTACGTCTTCACCGACGGCCACGCCGAGTTCCTCAAGGGCAACGCCGCGGCCACCTTCTTCACCGGCACCACCAACCCCAAGAACGTCAACGTCACCTCCCCGCCCAACAACCCCCGCTCCTCCCGCCTCCGCACCATCGACTGACCGTTCTCCCTCCTGCCACCTCCCCCGCTCCGGCGGGGGAGGTGATTCGAGCGCAGCGACAATCGGAGTGGGGCGTTCACGCTCCCCAAGCTCGCGCAGTCCGCGATCACTCAACCCCCGACTTTCGCTATCCTCTCCCCCTTGGGCCAGCCCTCAAACTCCACATCTTCCGTCCCCCACGCCAGGCCCCTCTGGCGGCGCATCATCGCCGCGCAGGAGTCGGGCCTCATCGTCGTCATCGCCCTGATGATGGCCGCCCTGGCGATCTTCGGGGGCAGCAAGACCGACACCACCAAAGTCGTCATCCCCGCCGGCGTCGCGCACGTCGTGCTCAACGAGACCGAGCTCCGCGTCTCCTGGCCCGACGGCGAGCAGACCTACCGCTCCGGCCGCTCCGTCCGCATCCGCGAGGGCGACGCCGGCGGCCTCGAGGCCTTCATCACCCAGCAGACCAACAAGTTCCTCGACGCCGCCAACCTCCTCAACGTCCTCACCACCGCCTCCTTCTACGCCGTCATGGCCGTGGGCATGACGGCCATCATCATCCTCGCCGGCATCGATCTCTCCGTCGGCTCCGTCTACGCCCTCGCCGCCATCCTCGGCGCATCCGCCATCTCCCGTTTCGATCCATCCGCCTCCGCGTGGATCGCCGTCCCCACGCTCATCGCCGTCTGCTGCGCCGTCGGCGCCGTCGCCGGCTTCGTCAACGGCTTCTCCTCCGTCGCCCTGCGCGTCCACCCGTTCATCATCACCCTCGGCACCATGGCCATCTTCCGCGGCCTCGTCTTCGTCTACACCGGCGGCCAGACCATCAGCGGCCTCCCCGAGTCCATCCAGGGCGGCTTCTTCAAGTTCGAGTTCAAGGGCGTCTACCCCGTCCCCACGCTCATCATGCTGTTCGTCGCCCTCGCGGGCGTGGTCGTCCTCGGCCGCACCGTCTTCGGCCGGCGAGTCTTCGCCATCGGCGGCAACGAGACGGCCGCCACCTACGCCGGCATCCCCGTCGGGCGAGTCAAGACCATCGTCTACACCCTCGCCGGCGCGCTCGCCGGCCGGGCGGGGGCCTTCTGCGTGGGTTTCGGGGGGGCGGGGGAGAGGGGGGGGGGCCGGGCTTAGGAGTTCACCGCCACCGCCGCCGCGGTCGCGGGCGGCGCCAGCCTCAGCGGCGGGCGCGGCTCCGCCTTCGGCGCGGTCCTCGGCGCCATCCTCGTGCAACTCATCAACAACGGCATGCTCATCCTCGACATCGACCAGTCCTACAACCAGATCGTCATGGGCCTGGCCATCATCATCGCCGTGGTGGTGGACCAGGCCAAGACGCGCCTGTCGAAGTAACGCGCACCACCGGGCTATTCGGCGCTTCCCGCCTGGGTCAGTCGCCGTCCGGCGGGCCTGCCGATCCAGCTCGCGCACGTGGCCAGCAACGAGGCCTTGTCGATCGGCTTGGTCGAATAGTCGTCGCACCCGGCGGCCACGCACCTGCGACGGTCCTCGGTCATCGCGTGGGCCGTGAGCGCCACGATCGGCATGGCCGATCCGCGCTCGCGCAGCGTGCGGGCGAGCGTGTACCCGTCCATCTCCGGCATCTGCATGTCGCTCACCAGCAGGTCGAACGGCCGGCCCGCCGACTCGGCCATCTCGATCTTCATGAGCGCGACCTTGCCGTCCTCCGCCACCTCGACCTCCGCGCCGGCCTTCCGGAGGTGGAACGCGATCAGACGCTGGTTGTCCGGGCCGTCCTCCGCAAGAAGGATGCGCCCTCGAAGAAAGACCGCCTCCGCCGGCGCGCTGGCCGCCGGACCGGTCCGCACCGAGTCCAGATTCGTGACCAGCGCGGCCCCGGCGACCGGCTCGAGCGGGATGACCAGGCGGAAGCACGAGCCCCCGCCCGGCTCGGAACGGATGAGCTTGACGTCGCCCCCCATCAGGTTGGCCAGGCGGCGGCTGATCACCAGCCCCAGGCCCGTGCCTCCGAACTTCCGGGTGACGGTCGAGTCGCCCTGCCCGAACGGCGCGAACAGGCGCGCCGCCGCTTCCTCGGTCATGCCGATCCCCGTGTCCTCCACGTCGAACACCAGGCGCGAAGCGCCCGCGAACTCCCGGACCGACGCGCTGACGCCCACCACGCCGAACTCCGTGAACTTGATCGCGTTGCCCACGAGGTTCATCAGGATCTGCCGCACGCGGGTCGGATCGCTGAGCACCCACTCGGGAACCGGCGTGCCCAGGGCGATCCGGAGCTCGAGGTTCTTCCCCGCGGCCTTGGCCCGCATCAGGCTCTCCACGCCGGAGAGGAGCTTGGGCACGCACGTCTCGATGTGCTCGACCGACATCCTGTCGGCCTCGATCTTCGAGAGATCCAGCACATCGTTGATCACCGTCATCAGGTGCCGCCCCGCGTTGCGGATCGTGTCCACGGCCTCCACGCGATGGCGGGGAATCGTCCCGAGATTCTTGTCCTCCATGAGCAGGTCGGAGTAGCCGAGGATCGCCGTCAGGGGCGTCCGGATCTCGTGGCTCATGTTCGCCAGGAACTCGCTCTTGGCCCGACTGGCCGACTCGGCCGCGCCCAGGGCCGCGGCCAGCTCCGCGCCGCGCCGATGCTCCTCGGTCACGTTCTGCAGCGCCCCGTACAGACGCATGGACCCGTCGGGCCGGCGCTCGCCCTTGCCCCGGCCCCGGACCCACAGCTTCCGCCCCTTGGCGCTCACGAAGGGCACCGTGAAGTCGAAGGGCTCGCCGGTCGCGGCCGTCCGCCGCACCAGGTCCACCACGACCTGCCGCGCGTGCTCGGGGTAGTAGGTGAGCCCCGTCTCCAGCGTCGGCACGAACGTCGTGGGAAGGTCGTAGATGTTGTACATCTCCTCCGTCCAGGTCAGCTCGCCCGTGGCCGGGTCGAGCTGCCATCCGCCCACGCCGGCGATGCTCCCCATCTCCTGCCCGACCTGCAGCGCCTGCCGCAACGCCTCCTCCACGCGCTTGCGCTCCGTGACATCCACGCTCACCGACGCGTACGCGACGACGCCGCCGCCCTTGCCTCGCACCGGCGCGATGGTGGTGTCAACCCAGTAGAGCGAGCCGCCCGCGGCCCGATTGCAGATCTCGTCCCGCCAGATGCTCCCCGCGCTGATCGTCCTCCACATCCGCTCGTAGAACGCCCTGGGGTGATGCCCCGAGGAGACCACCCGGTAGGTCTTGCCGAGCAGCTCCGCGCGCGCGTAGCCGCTGAGGCGGCAGAACGCATCGTTGACCCGCGTGATCGTCCCCGCCGTGTCGGTCACGGCGAAGACCACGCTCTGCTCCATCGCCGCCAGCAGGCCCTCGGGCGTCACCCCGGGCGCCAACGCGAGGCGATCGTCGGGTCGGTCGGGGTCCGTCGTGCTCATGGACGCTCCAGGGTGCTCAACAGGCCTTCCCGCGGCCGCGCGGCACCACCCACCCTCTCTCTATGTTCTTCCTCGCCCGCTCTTGCAATCGATCATCGGCGGCCCGGCCCGTCCACGTTCTCAATACGCGGGCAAGAACCGAAAATATACCATATAACAAGGTCCATAGAAGTGTAAAATCGCGGGAACCAGCCGGCGGCGGCCCGCACTCTATCCGGGCCAAGCGCCTGTGTCTCCCCGCGCGAGCGCGCCCTCGCATCGGGCCCCGGCCTCAAAGCAACCGCCGGCATTGTCCGTTTTTCCGCGATCCTCCGCGCCCGTCGGCGCAACTCCGACTCGCCACGCCGGGCAGCCGCCGGATGCTCGGACGGTGCATCCGCGCGCCCGTCGCAGCGGGATTGCCCTACAACTCGGACGCATGTTCATCCCGGCCGAACCCATCCCCACCGCCTTCCTGCTCGGCGTGCTCGGCCTGCTGCTCCTCGCGAGCGTGATGCTCAAGCCCGTGCTCGACCGGGTGGGCGTTCCCGTCGCGCTGCTGTTCCTCGGTCTGGGGATGGTCGCCGGCTCGGACGGGTTCGGGTGGGTCGCGTTCGACGACTTCCACCTGGCCTTTCGCCTCGGGCACGTGGCGCTCATCCTCATCCTGCTCGACGGCGGGCTCAACACGCCCCTCAGGGCCGTGCGCCGGGCCATCGTGCCGGCGGGGATCCTGGCCACCGCCGGCGTCGCCCTCACCGCGGCCCTCACCGCGCTGGGGGCCCGGGCCCTCGGGCTGGCCTGGAGCGAGGCCCTGCTCCTGGGCGCGGTGGTCTCCTCCACCGACGCCGCGGCCGTCTTCGCGGTGCTGCGGGGCAGCGGCCTCACGCTCCGGCCGCGCGTCGGGTCCATCCTGGAAATCGAGTCCGGCCTCAACGACCCGATGGCCGTCATCCTCACCATCGCGGTCACCACCGCGCTGCTCACCGGGTCGATCAACGGCTGGGCCCTGGTGTGGGGCGTGCCGCTGCAACTGCTCATCGGCGCGGCCGCGGGAATCGGCCTGGCCTGGCTGGCCCGCTGGACGCTGGGCCGATTCCCGCTCGCCACGGCCGGGCTCTACCCGGTGCTCACATTGGCCACGGGGCTGGTGGCCTTCGGCCTGGCGACCGTGGCGCAGGGAAGCGGCTTCCTCGCGGTGTACATCGCCGGAATTGTGCTCGGCAACGGGCCCCTGCCCAACCGTTCCGGCCTCGTCCGCGTGCACGATGCGCTGGCGTGGCTCTGCCAGATCGGTATGTTCCTCATGCTCGGGCTGCTGGTGCTCCCCTCCAGGTTGCCGGCCGTCGCCGGCGTCGGGCTGGCCATCGCCGTTCTGCTCACGCTCATCGCGCGCCCGCTGGCCGTGGCGGCGTGCCTGCTCCCGCTGCGATTGCCCCGGCGCGAGGTGCTCTACACCGGCTGGGTCGGCCTGCGCGGCGCGGTGCCGATCATCCTGGCGACGATCCCGGTGCTCGCGGAACTGCCGGGCTCGCGCCGCGTGTTCGACATCGTGTTCTTCGTCGTGGTGATCAACGCCCTCGTGCCCGGCTCGACGATCGGGCGACTGGCCCGCCGGATGAACCTCCACGTCGACCAGACGCCCACGCCGCGGGCGGTGCTCGAGATCAACGCCCTGCGCCCGCTCGACGCGGACCTGATCTCCTTCTGCATCGACCCGTCGCTGGCGGTCGCCGGGGCGACCCTCGCCCAGATCGCCTTCCCCCCCGGGGCCGCGGCGGTCATGCTGGTCCGCGGCGATAGCCTCCTGCCCTGCCGCGGCGACACGCGTCTGAACGCGGGCGACCACGTCTACATCTTCTGTCCGCCCGCGGATCGCCCGTTCATCGAGCTCCTCTTCGGCCGGCCCCAGCAGATAGAAGTCTGAGGCGCGCGGACCTGTCTCCCCCGAGGGGCACACGGTGATGCTGTATGAAGTTCATCAATAGGGCAGACACCGGTGTTCCCGCGGCGGCCGCGGCTCCGCCTTCGGAGCGGTCCTCGGCGCCATCCTCGTGCAACTCATCAACAACGGCATGGCGGGTGGCCGGGATCACACCGCGACGTGCCATGGGTCGCGGGCATGACACTCGGGTCGCTTGCGAGAAACCGACGCCCGGCCGTCGCCATGCTCGTGCCCAAAGCAAGCCCCGCGACCCGTGCATGAGCGCACGAGGCCGTGAGTTCACCGCGCACGCCGCACGGGTCGCCGGGCTCGCTTCGCACAGCACCGCGCCGGTGATCTGACCACCCCCGCGAGCAGGCCAGCCTTCGACACATTTCGGCGACGCGTGGCACGCCCCCTCAGGAATCCGGCCATCTGCCCAGCAACGCAATCCCCCGCCCCCTCATACGTTTGTCCTCCATGCTCGCCAAACTCCTCACCACTGTCCCATGCTGGCTTCCCACTCTGCGCGCTTTGGAGGCCCCAGCCCCGGCAACCAACCCCGCGCCGACCCCCGCACTCGCCATCACCAAAGCCGCAACCCCCTCCACCCCCAAGCGCATGGAGTGGACCATCGACGGCGTCAAGCGCGAGGGCACGATCTATCTCCCTCCAACCGCCACGGCCAAGGAGCCCCCCTCCGCACCCGTCGTCTTCGGCTTCCACGGCCACGGCGGCAACTCGCGCAACGCGGCCCGCTCCTTCCGCATGCACGAAGAGTGGCCCGAGGCCATCGTCGTCTACCTCCAGGGTCTCCCCACTCCCGGCCAACTCACGGACCCAAAGGGCGAGCGAAACGGATGGCAGAAAGCCGTCGGTGATCAGTCCGACCGCGACCTCAAGTTCTTCGACGCGGTCCTCGCCGACCTCAAGAAAACCTACAAAGTCGATGACACCCGCATCTACGCCACCGGCCACTCCAACGGCGGCGCATTCACCTATCTCCTTTGGTCCGCCCGCCCCGACGTCTTCGCCGCCCTCGCCCCCTCCGCCGCGGGCGGCAACTTGCAGATCATGACCAGCCTCAAACCCAAGCCCGCCATGCACATCGCCGGCCGCAACGACCCGCTCGTCAAGTTCTCCCTCCAGCAGCGCTGCATGGACCAGGTCAAGAGGATCAACGGCTGCGAAAAAGAAGGCGAGCAGTGGGGGGGCAACAAGGACTGCACCCTCTTCAAGTCCACCACAGCCACGCCCTTCGTCGCCATGATCGACGACTCCACCCACGCCTTCAACAAGAACGCCCCGCGCCTCATCGTCAAGTTCTTCAAGGAACACGCCAACGCTCGGAAGATGGACCCGCCGGGTTCATCTCGCTCCAAGAAGATCGAATCAGAGCATATCTCGCCGGCCAGCAACTGAGATCGCATGCGCAGCTCAATCGCTCCCTATGCCGGGTACGCCTGCTGCACGATCTTTGAACGCGAGCGGAGGAAGTTCGCCAGTTCAGCGTGACCCCGTTGTCTCGCAATCTCGTACGCGTTGGTCTTGAACTTCATGCTCTGCAGTTCGATGATCGCGCCGCTCTCCACGAGCAGCTTCGCCGCCTCAGTCTGTCCGACAAACGCCGCGTTCATGAGCGGAGACATCGTCGAAGCCGGCCAATGGTTCACGTTTGCGCCATGCTTGATGAGCAAACGCATCACCTCGATGTCGCCCGCACACGTCGCGGCGACCAGCGGCGAGAGTCCCCGGTCGTTCGGATCGGGTGCATCGGGCTGCATGTCACAATCCGGCTTGGCCCCGGCGTCCAGCAGCACTCGGATCATTTCCAGATTGCGTTGCTTCATCGCTGTGACCAAGCACATCCACTGCGGGCCCCCCGGCTTGCCGAACGGCCTGTTGACATCCGCGCCCGCCAACAACAGACGACGCACCAGTTGCGTCTTTCCCCTCACCACGGCGACGTGCAGTGCCGTCATGCCAGCGTGCGCGTCTCCAAGGTTCACGTCGGGCTTCCGATCAAGAATGGCGATCACCGCCCGGTCCAGATCTTGGGCGATGGCCATCGAAAGCATGGGCGCACCCGTGGAAGTATCGTTGACGTCGATCGCGATCCCCTTGGACAGGCCGTCGACGAGAGCCGCCTCGTTCTTGGACGCGATGGCGTGCAGCGCGATCTGGGTCGCAGTGAGTTCTCGCGGCGGGGCCGAGCGGCCGCCCGGGCGTCCGAACAGTCTGGAGAAAAGTCCCATGGCGAGCGAGCGTAGGTCGAAGCTCGCGACTCTTGTCTCGCTCCCTTGATGTCCCAGGTAGGGCCGTGCGAAGCCAGCCCCCACACCCGCCGTACAATCGCCAGCCGCGAAGGCCCTTCTTTGCGGGCCGCGGCCACCGTTGCCGCGTACCCACACAACCCCAGGAGCCCATCCCCATGTTGAATCGCCTCATCCCCGCCCTCGCGGTCGCCGTCCTCGCCACCTCCGCCATCGCTACCGCGACCCCCGCGCCCAAAAAGACCTACGAGTTCGGCGTCATCGCCAAGAGCCAGTCCAACCCCGTCTTCCAGGCCGCCCGCACCGGCGCCATGGACGCGGCCGCCGAACTCTCCAAGAAGTACGGCGTCGAGGTCAAGATCAACTGGCGCACCCCCAACAACGAGGACGCCCAGCAGCAGGCCCAGTTCCTCGAGCAGCTCGCCTCGCAGGGCGTTGACGGAATCTCCGTCTCCTGCTCCGACGGCAAGGTCCTCAAGGGCGCCATCGACTCCGCCGTCGGCAAGGGCGTCGAGGTCGTCACCTTCGATTCCGACTCCCCCGATTCCAAGCGCTTCGCCTACTACGGCGTCAACGATGAGGAGGCCGGGCGCGAGATCATGCGCCAGCTCGCCAAGGCCATGGGCGACAAGGGCACCGTCGCCATCCTCGCCGGAAACCAGAACGCCACCAACCTCCAGTCTCGCGTCCGCGGCGTGAAAGAGGAAGCCGCCAGGCACCCCAACATCAAGATCAAGGACACCTACTACCACGCCGAGACCGCCGCCGAGGCCGCGGCCAAGGTCCAGCAGGTCCAGGGCGCCAACCCCGAGATCGGCGGCTGGGCCATGGTCGGCGGGTGGCCGCTCTTCACCAAAAACGCCCTCGACGGCGTCGCCGACAAGGCCAAGGTCGTCTCCATGGACCACCTCCCCGAAGAACTCGGCTACGTCAAGAGCGGCCAGGTCCAGGCCCTTATCGGCCAGGATTGCTACGGCTGGGGCCACGAGACCGTCATGATGCTCTTCAACAAGGTCCACAACAACAAGAAGCCCGAGAAGGTCATCAACAACTTCGAGCTCCAGATCGTCACCAAGGACAACGTTGACAAGTACGTCGGCATCTGGGAAAAGTGGCTCGGCAAGAAGTAACCCAAGTCGTATCTACGAGCCCTCCGCGTAAGCGGAGGCCGAATACCAACCCCCACGCGGGCGACCCAGAGTCGCCCGCGTTTTTCGTTTCCTGTATGATCTCCCTCCCCTGCTCCCCTGCTCCCCTGCTCCCCTGCTCCCCCGCTCCCCATGCCCCCCCTCCTCCCCGCCACCTCCATCTCCAAGCGCTTCGGCCCCACCCAGGCCCTCGACAACGTCACCGTCGAGTTCGCTCCCGGCGAGGTCCACGCCCTCATGGGCGAGAACGGCGCGGGCAAGAGCACCCTCGGCAAGGTCATCGCGGGCCTGCACACCCAGGACGAGGGCGTCGTCACCATCGCCGGCCGCGAACTCAAACCCGGCTCCCTCGAAGACGCCTTCGATGCCGGCATCCGCCTCGTCCACCAGGAACTGGCGCAGTGCCCCAACCTCTCCGTCGCCGAGAACCTCTGCCTCCACGACATCCCGCGCACGCCCCTCGGCCTCGTCGATGACCGCGCCATGGCCGATCGCGCGGCCCGCCTCCTCGCCACGCTCGAACCCACCATCGACGTCCTCGCCCCCCTCGGCGCCCTCTCCCCCGGCCACCGCCAGATCGTCCAGATCGCCGCCAGCCTCGACAACGGTTCCTCCGTGCCACCGACCGTGGCTCCGAGCGGTCGGTGCGGGACGCGCGTCATCGTCTTCGACGAGCCCACCAGTTCCCTCTCCATCGCCGAGGTCGACCGCCTCCTCGCCATCATCCGCCAACTCGCCTCCACCGGCATCACCTGCATCTACGTCTCCCACCGCATGTCCGAGATCTTTGCCGTCTGCGACCGCGTCACCGTCCTCCGCGACGGCAAGTTCGTCGCCACCAGCGTCGTCAAGGACATCAACGAATCCACCCTGGTCGAGCAGATGATCGGCCGCAAGGTCCCCCCGCCCGTCCGCCGCGCCCCCGCCTCCCCCGCGCCAGCGGGGGAGGTGTCCGAGCGCAGCGAGGACGGAGGGGGTCCGCCCGCCCTCGAAGTCCGCAACCTCACCTCCCCCGGCAAGGTTGACAACGTCTCCCTCTCCGTCGCCCCCGGCGAGATCCTCGGCGTCGGCGGCCTCGTCGGCGCGGGCCGCAGCGAACTCCTCGACGCCATCTTCGGCCTCGACGCAAACGCCCGCTGCACGATCATCGTCGGCGGGGTACCCCGACGCTCCGCGGCGGACTCTTCGCGAGGCGAGCCGACCGAGCTCTCCACCCCAACCACCGGCCACCTCGGCCCCCGCGCCTCCATCGCCGCCCACATCGGCTACGTCCCCGAAGACCGAAAACTCCAGGGCCTCTTCTTCCAACTCGGCGTCGGCGAGAACATCGTCGAGCCGTTCATGGCCCGCCTCGCCCGCCTCTTCGGTTTCCGCTCCCCGCGCGCTGAGCACGCCCTCGTCACCGAGCGCCTCCGCGACTTCGAGGTCAAGACCGCAAGCCCCGCCGCGCTTCCCGGCTCCCTCTCCGGCGGCAACCAGCAAAAACTCCTCCTCGCCCGCTGGATGGGGCGCGACACCCGCGTCCTCCTCCTCGACGAGCCCACCCGCGGCATCGACGTGGGCACCAAGGCCCAGATCTACAAACTCATCCGAGCCGCCGCCGACCGCGGCATGGCCGTCCTTCTCGTCTCCAGCGAAATGCCCGAACTCCTCGCCCTCAGCGACCGCATCATCGTCCTCAGCGACGGCAAGGCCACGGGCGAACTCAACGGCGACGCGATGACGCAGGCGGGGATTCTCAAACTCGCGACTGTGGGTCACTGATCGCCGCCTCCCCCGCGCCCGCGGGGGAGGTGATCCGAGGCTCTGCGAGGATCGGAGGGGGTGCGTTCATCGCCCGCCCACGCTTCGACTTCGGATTGATGCCATCTCCCAACTCCGCGACCCGTTCCCGCACCGCCGACAGAATCTTCCCAAGCACCGCCCCCTCCTCCCTCGCCAACCACGACGCCGACACACGAAGCGTTCGAATCCCCCGCTCATCAAACCACCGATCCCGCGCCGCGTCGCGCACCTGTCCCCGTTCGTTGTAGTGCCAAGTGCTGTCCGTCTCGACAACCAGCGCCGCCTCGTGGCAATAGAAGTCCGCAATGTACGGCCCGATTGGGTGCTGCCGCCGAAACTTGAACCCACCCAGCCGCCCAGCGCGCAAATGTGACCAAAGCACTCGCTCAGGCGCGGTCATCGAACGACGAAGCTCCTTCGCGCGAACATCCGCGAGGGCAGTCGGTCGAGTCTCCTGTTGCCGCGGCCGTTCCATCGCCGCAGTGTACCAAACTCCACTCCCGCCGCCTCCCCCGCGCCAGCGGGGGAGGTGTCGGAGCGAAGCGACGACGGAGGGGGTAGTCCGATCCGTCCTGACCGTGCCGCCACCCCGCGCTACCCCCTCCGGTCTCGCAAAGCCTCGACCACCTCCCCCGCTCGCGCGGGGGAGGCGGCAATGCCTCGCCCCCGCACCAACAACCGCGCCACCAGCACCATCCCAAGCCCCGGCGCCAGCCACCACTCCACCCGCTCAATGAACCCCATCCAATAACACGGCCCGGCCAGCACGCACGCCCCAACCAGCACCATCAACTTCCGCCGCCCCCGCGTCCCACCAACCCCGCTGTGCCCATCCCGCGTCGGAATCATGCACAGCCACACATACGCCGGAAACACCAGCCCGTAGAACGACATGAAGCAGCGGTACACAACCTCGCCGTTGGTCATCGTCGCGCTGCCGATGGGCACGAGATTCGGACTCGGTCGAAGCACTTTGAGTCCGACCAGCACGCCGATCACGCAGGCACAGATCAGTCCCGTCCTTCCGAGAAGCGAAGTTGCCGGCGCACCCCGAACCACCTCGCCCGAATGCACGAGCACGGAAAAACTCGACTGGCACAGGTACTGCAAGACGACCGCGATGTTGGCGATCGCGACCACCGAATACACGTCCCCGCTCAGGACGTTCGGGGCGTACGCCAGTGAAAACAAAATCATCATTGCGAAGAGCCCGCCAAAGCCGATCGTGAACGCCAGCCCGCCCCCCCGCCGATCGACCGACTGTCTCGCACGGTGAAACGTCAAGTCGAGATACGGGCAGAGCGCGAATCCGAAGACGCACACCGGCCCCAGCCAGATCAAACCGGCCGGGTCGTGCATCGCACCTCGAAGTCCGATCAGTGTTGGTGCGCCTTCAACCCCAAAGTGCCTTCGCATCACAAGAAACCCGGCGAAGAGTCCGCCCGACAACGCCCACACCAGCCCTGCGCTCCACAGCCGCGGGCGATCGCGCGATGCAAGCCAGGACAACAACACCGCGATCCCAACCACGGTCCCGCATCCCGCGATCACTTCCCACGGCAACGGCCCGGTGCTCGGCGTCTGTTTTCCAATCACCCACAGAAGAAAGTAGCAGTGAAATGCCACGGTCCCCAGCGAGAACACGCGGCACGCGTCGCGATGTGTCTCCACAATCCGCTCGCTCGCCCCGTTCCTCAACCCCCACCCCATCGCCCCCGCCCCAATCACATTCGGCACCGCAAACACCACGAACGGCCACACCCCATAGTCCCGCACCAGCAGCACCGGCAGAAACATCCCGATGCACCACGTCCACGAGCACGCCAGATACGCCGCCCACCCGAGCGTGCCCAGCCACGAGGTCTTCCCGGTTGATGTCGAGGTGCCTTCCAAGCCCCGAGTGTAGCGAAATCCTGCCCCACGCTCCCCAAAGCGCCTCTCGCGTCAGCGAGACGTGCGATGCCCATTCCCCCAACTCCCGAAACGTGCACCCATACGCTCCGCCATGCCAGACAACCCCACCCCGCCACGCTACACCTTCACCCTCCTCCGCGCCGGCACCTTCAAGCTCGACGGCGGCTCCATGTTCGGCCTTATCCCCCGCGCCGTCTGGTCCCGTCACGTCCCCACCGACGACAAGGGCCGCATCACCGTCGCCCACAACTGCCTCCTGCTCCAGCGCGAGGGCGAAGCGCCCCCCGGCCACCCCCGCCGCCTCCTCATCGAAGTCGGCACCGGCGACAAGCTCGACCCCAAGATGCAGGAAGTCTTCGACCTCGAGCAGAACCCCCCGGGCCACCCCACCGCCGCCACCCCCCGCACACCCCGCACCACCCTCGACGCCCTCGCCGAGAAGAACGTCCCGCCCGAGTCCATCGACGCCATCATCTGCTCCCACCTCCACTTCGACCACGCCGGCGCACTCACCCGCCTCCCGCGCCCCGGCGAAAAGCCCACGTGGCTCGTTCCCCCCAATGACATGGGGGGGGACGGCGGCGGCGGCTCCGCCCAAACCGGCGGCAACGTCCTCAGCTTCCCCAACGCCACCATCCACACCCAGCACCGCGAGTGGCACGATGCCATCAACAACCGCTCCGTCATGACCAAAACCTACTACCGCGACCACCTCGCCCCCATCGCCGACCGCCTCCGCCTCACCGACTCCCCCCGCCCCTTCCCCACCGGCTACACCCCAGACCGCGAAGAACTCCCCCGCACCACCATCGAACAGCGCGAGTCCGACCCCTTCGCCCCATCGCCCTCACATCTGAAATCTGAAATCTCAAATCTCAGATCGGGCATCTCCGTCTTCCTCACCCCCGGCCACACCTGGGGCCAGCAAGCCATCAAGTTCACCGACCCCCGCAACCGCACAATCGTCTTCACCCCCGACGTCATGCCCACCATCGCCCACCTCGGCGCGGCGTACAACCTCGCCTACGACGTCGAGCCCTACACCAGCACCATCACCCGCCACTGGTTCCTCGCCGAAGCCGCCGCCCGCGACTGGGTTCTCCACCTCGACCACGAACCCGGCCACCCCCTCGTCCGCGTCCGCAGGAACACCAAGGGCTGGTTCGACCTCATCCCCGAACCCCTGTGACCTCGTACAAGGGGTGGCACTGGCGGCTCGTCCGCCAGTGATGCGCGCGGGGCTCGCGAGGGACTCGCTATCATCTCGCTCACCCTCCACATCCCCAGCGTGCCACACACCTCCACCAATCCCCGCACGTCCCACTCGCCCGCCAACGGCGTCCCCGAGCCGGTGATCCTCTCCCCCGCCCCCGCCGCCGAGTACGCCCTCTCCAATCCCGACAACATCGACGCCGACGAAGCCCTCGTCTCCGGCCTCGCCGCGCCCACGACGGACTCCCCCGCCCCCGGCACCCCCCCCGTCACCGTCGCCAGCCGGGCCCGCCCCCCCCGCAAGCCCTCCCTCCTCGACCGCATCGAGGCCTTCATCTCCCGCCTCTCCACCCGCAACAACTTCTGGCACCGCGTCTGCTCGCTCATCTGGCTCCCCTTCGCCTTTCGAAGCGGCATCAAGATGAAGCGCCTCGACGACAACACGTTCAACGCGGTCCTCCCCTTCCGCCGCTTCAACCGCAACTGGTACAACGCCATGGCCGGCGCGGCCCTTCTGGGCAACGCCGAGATCGCCGGCGGCATGTACGTCTTCGGCGTCTGCGGCGGCGACTACACCGTCGTCTGCAAGCACCTCGAGTACAAGTTCCTCCGCCCCTGCTTCGGCCCCGCCGTCTACCGCCTCTCCCCCCGCGAAAACATCGAGGCCCTCCTCGCCCACGGCGGCGAGTTCAACATCATCGTGGACATGGACGTCTTCCAGGGCATCGCCAAGGCCCGCCCCCCCCAGGCCGACAAGGGCCAGAAGTCCAAGGCCGCGGCCATCATCAGCGGCCGCGAAAAACGCGTCGGCCGCTGCGCCGCCACCTTCCACGTCACGCCCAAGGCCCACCACAAGAACAAGCGCGAGCGAGGCGCCGCGCCCGATGAGCCCAGAGCGTGAGCGGGCGGGGCCTTGGTGCGCCGGATGCGAGTCGTTGCGCTGTGAACGAGTCCATCACGACAACGTCGATGCGGGCGTTGTCCCCGCCGATCCCCGGGCGGCGAGAGGTGCCGGAGTTGCCCGCCGCGGTCGCGTCCCCCTCGTCTGGCCGAGTCGTTCGGCCGCCCGGCGATGCTCCCCGGCGGCCCTGCCGGGCTCTTTCGCCGCGCTGCCGAACTCTTCGACAGCCTGGCTTTGCCCCTCGGCAGCGCGGCCGAGCCCTTCGGCAGGCCTGCCGAGGTCTTCGGCGGCTCTGCCGAGCCCTTCGGCAGCCCTGCCGAGGAGTTCGGCAGAGCCTCCGATCGGGGTCTTTGTTCGGTTATTCCGCGTGAGCGGGCGTTATTCGGCCGTTCTCCGGCCCTCGCGGCCGCCCCGCACCCTTTGTCGGTGGGTCCAACCCGCCCGGTAGCCGCGGGGCCCATGGCCACTCATCTCCACCCCCTCCGTCCTCCCCGCCCCCCAACATCCTCCTCCTCACCGCCTCCATCGGCGCACACCGCCTTCGCGCCGACGAGGCCATCGGACTCGCCCTGACACGGTTCGTCCCCGAAACCCAGGCCACTCCCGCCGCGTGCAAATAAAAAGGCCGGAGCCACTCGGCCCCGGCCTCGAAGTTCCAACTTCGTTGCAACGAACGGTGAACGGAACGGGTCTTACCAGCCGCCGCGACCGCCGCCACCACCGCCGCCGCCACGGCTGCCGCCGCCGCCCTCGCGGGGCTTGGCCTCGTTGACCGTGAGGTCGCGACCATCGACGTTCTTGCCGCCAAGAGCCGTCATCGCCGCACGAGCGTGCTCGTCGTTGTTGAACTCAACAAACCCGAACCCGCGCGGCCGGCCCGTCTCGCGGTCCATGACCAGAGCCGCCGAAGCGACCTCGCCGTGGGCCGAGAAGAGCTCGCGCAGCTGGGACTCGGAAGTGTTGAAAGACAGATTGCCTACGTAAAGCTTCATAAGCCTTACTCCTAACCCGAAACATGAACTGGACTGGAAACCGCTGCTTGGACTCGGGCAGAAAAAGCGTCGGGAGTCGCTGGTGAACTCGACCGACGGGGCCGGGGTCAGAACAGGGATCAGGACAAGCGTAGGCCATCCCCGGAAGGACTCGGGTCAAATCTGGCCACTTCCCCCGCCGATCCACCTGATTCAAGGGTCTGTTTCCCCTGTCAACTCCGGTTCCCACGCCGCGCCGCAGCCTCCTCCCGCGGCCCCACCCACGTATCATCGCGGTATCCACGCCGGCCCATGATCCGGCGGGCAGCGACCCACGCACGGTCCCCCCACCCCCCGAGTTTGTGTTCGAAGCACCCGGGAAACAACGATCAAAACCCACTGTCCCATAGTTTCTCAAGGAAGGGAACCATCCCAATGACCAGCCAGCCTCCATCATCCCCCCGCGCGTCGAACACCAAACTCGTCACCGTCGCCATCCTCGGCGGCCTCCTCCTCGGCGCGGGCGTCATGACGCCCTTCGTCATCTCCTGGCGCAACACCGCCGAGAAGGCCCGCCAGGACGCCATCGTCCAGGCCGCGCAGGCCGAGAAGAGCAAGCAGGAAGCCATCGCCCTCGAGAAGCAGAAGGCCGAGATGCGTGAGAACCTCGGCAAGGCCGAGGTCGCCATCTCCACCCTCAAGACCGACCTCACCGCCCGCGAGACAGCCCTCGGCGCCCTCAAGGACACCGACACCCAGAAGACCAAGGAGATCGAGGCCCTCCGCGCCGATCTCGCCTCCAAGGCCGCGGCCATGGCCGACCTCGACTCGCGCCTCAAGGCCGCCCGCTCCGACATCGAGTCGGCGACCCAGCTCTCCGCCGACCTCAACGCCCGCATCAACGCCATGCGCACCGACGTCTCCCGCCTCACCGAGACCGTCCAGATCAAGGACGCCGAGATCGCCCAGCTCACCGAGAACATCAAGCAGGAGCAGGCCGCCAAGGCCGCCGCCCTCGTCCGCGCCGCCGCCGAGGAGAAGCGCGCCGTCGTCGCCGAGACCAAGGTCGAGGAGACCAAGGTCGAGATCATGGCCCTCGCCCCCATCCGCATCGAGGAACGCCGCGACACCCTCACCAAGCGCAAGATGGCCGAGAAGTCCGGCGTCCCCTTCGGCGCGGCCTTCGACCCCATCGGCGACATCTTCCAGGGCATCGGCGAGGGCCTCTTCGGCAAGTCCGGCCCCATCATCCTCGTCGGCGTCTTCAAGGACGGCCACGAGGAAGTCCTCACCAACGCCGACGCCGACAAGTGGACCGCCCGCGGCATCCGCTTCGTCAAACTCAAGAAGTGAAGCACACACGCCCGGGATGAGCGCAGGCTCTGCGAAGCGAATCCCGCGGATTGTCTTAGAATCTCAGGCCCCGGGTCACACGAACCGGGGCCTGTTGTTTTGCTTCACAACCCCGACACTCGGTGGCCATTTCGCTTGCAACCACCGGCGTACCCGCCGGATTCCAACCTCTACCCACCCCCGCCTATCGTCGCCGCGGTGCACCCATGAGCAATCGCCTCGCCCACCGCCCCGCCGCCGCAGCGCTCTTCCTCGCCCTCGCAACCACACCCCACCACGCCCACGCCCAGACCTTCATTCCCCTCGGCCCCATCGAGCCCGGCGCAACCTCCACCGCCCGGGCCCTCAGCCGCGACGGATCCACCGTCGTCGGCCTCGGCTACATCAACGGCCTCCAGCAGCCCTTCCGCTGGAACCGTACCGACGGCATGCTCCGTCTCCCCTCCGGCCCGGTCGCCTACGCCGGCGGCGTCAGCAGCGACGGCCAGGTCGTCGTGGGCCTCTCCGGCCCGGCATCCGGCTACCGCCCCTCGTTCCGCTGGACCGCCGCCACCGGCACGCAGAACACCGGAACCCTCGCTGGCGGAACCCATGCCTATCTCGAAGCCTGCAACACCGACGGCTCCATGATCACCGGCGTGAGTTACGCCGCCGCGTTTCCCAACGGCCGCGCTGTCCTCTGGACCCCCGCCGCCGGAATGCTCCCGCTCGCGATGCCCCTCGGCGACACCTTCACCGCCGCGCCGGGCATCACCCCCGACGGTTCGATCATCGTCGGCAGCAGCGGCTCCTACACCGTCGCCCCGCCCACCTCGCGCGCAGTGCGCTGGGACCCGGCCGGCGTTCCCGAGGACCTCGGCGTGCTTCCAAACGTCTCCCACTCCTCCGCCGCGGCCGTCAGCGCCGACGGCGAAACCATCGTCGGCGCCAGCGGCAACTTCTACGACCCCAACGGCAACGCCTCCATCCACGCCTTCCGCTGGACCCGCGCTACGGGCATGCAGGAACTCCACCTCCCCAGCCGCTACTCCCGCGCCTACGCCATCAGCGGCGACGGCTCCGTCGTCGCCGGCACCGCCGCGTTCCGCACCGGCCCCGCCGCGTTCCTCTGGACGCCGCAGATCGGCCTGGTCAACCTGAACCACTACCTGCCCCTGCTCGGGTCAAACCTCGGGATCCTGAATCTGCAATCCACCGTCGGCGTCAGCGCCGACGGCCGAACCATCGCCGGAACCGGCCAGCGCTCCGACACTTTCAGAGACGAGGCCTGGATCGCCACCCTCCCCGAGACGCTTCCGCCCTGCCTCACCCTCGGCCCCGTCCAGATCACCCCCGGGTGTCCGCGAGAACACGCAACGCTCTCGATCAGCGCGGCCATCTCCACCCCCTACACCTACACCTGGCAGGTCCGCACCGCCGCGGGCGAATGGATCGACATCGCGGGAACCGTGGCCGTCGGATGCACAAGCGGGAGCGGCGGCACGATCTCGCAGGCCGCGCCCCGCGATCCCGCCTCGCCCACGCAAAGCCTTCTCATCCGCCCCTGCGGCGGTCTGAGTTCCTACACCTTCCGCGCCCTTGTCTACACCGATTGCACCGCAAAGGTCAGCGACGAGGCCACCTACACCATCTGCCGCGCCGACTACGACTGCGACTCCAACGTCTCGGTCCTGGACATCTTCGCCTACCTCAACGACTGGTTCCGAGGAGCTCAGGCCACCGACTTCGACGCCATCGGCCCCGCGATGCTCTCGAATCTCATGGCGTTCATCTCCGACTGGTTCACCGGCTGCTGAACCGACCCATCCGCCGGTCGCCCGCGCCGCGGCCCCGTGCCTCCGCGCTACCCTCTCCGCCCGCCGGCGCCCCGTTCGCCCGCGCCGCGCCACCGAGATCACCCCGCGATGCCCGAAGACAGCGCCACGCCCCTCCATCCCGCGGCCCCCACGCCCGCCCCCGTTCCCCGTTGGGCCTGGCATCGCCGTTTGTACGACTGGTCCCTCTCCCTGGCCCACCATCGCCACGCCACGGCCGCGCTCTTCCTCGTCGCCTTCGCCGAGTCCTCGTTCTTCCCCATCCCGCCCGACGTGCTCCAGATCGCCATGACGGTGGAGCGCCGCTCGCGGGCATGGTTCTACGCCGCCGTCTCCACTCTCGGGTCGGTGCTCGGCGGAGTCTGCGGCTGGCTCATCGGCTGGGGGCTCTGGCACCTGGTGAGCGACTACTTCTTCCGCTACATCCCCGGAGTGACCCCCGAGCGCTTCGCCTTCGTGCAGGCCAAGTACCTCGACCACGCCTTCCTCACCGTCTTCACCGCCGCCTTCACCCCGATCCCCTACAAGGTCTTCACCATCGCCGGCGGCGTCGCCGAGATCTCCCTGTTGACCCTGGTGGCCGCCTCCATCCTCGGGCGCGGCGGGCGCTTCTTCCTCCTCGCCGCCCTCCTCTGGTGGTTCGGCCCCCCCGTCAAGCGGTGGATCGAGCGCTACTTCAACCTCATCACCCTCGCCGCCACCGCCCTGATCGTTGCGGTGGTCGTGGTCATCGCCCTGCGCTGAGCGACACGTTTCTCACTCCCGCCGAGTCATTTTGATCACCAGCGCAAAGACCGCGGCCAGCAGGACCAGCCCGATCACCGCATACCCAACCGCGTGGCCCACGGTGGTGGGCTTTGGCAGCACACCGCCTCCCGACTGCGAGCCATAGACCGGTCCGGTCGCGCCGCCAAGTTGTGCGAGGGTCGAGGTCATGCCATCGCCCGCGAGGCTCGCCGCCCCACCGTTCGCACGATCACCACGCCCATCAGCACAGTCCCCACGACCATCCACAACAGCATCTGCTCATGGGCCGCGGGATTGGGCACCAAGCCCGGCGATTCCGAATACGGGCCGAACAAGGGCCAAGCGCACACATACGCGAGTGTGTTCATACGAGGATTCTGTCGCGGCCCGGACAAGGAGCCGCATCAACGAGGCAGCCCCGGCCACACAGGCTCGGGGCTGTTCATCCGAACTTTGAACTTTGTGCTTTGTGCTGTTCAGTACGCCAGGCACTGCTCCACAGCCTCCGCGATCCGCTTCGCATCCGGCAGATACTCCAGCTCCAACTTCGCGTACGGCATCGGGATGTCGAACCCGGCCACGCGCTGCACCGGCGCCTTGAGGTTCAGGAAGCACCGCTCCTGGATGATCGACGAGATCTCCGACCCCAGCGAGCACAACTTCACCGCCTCCTGCACCACCACGCACCGGCCCGTCTTCTCCACGCTCTGCGCGATGCAGTCGTAGTCCAGCGGGTTGAGCGTCCGCAGGTCGATCAACTCCACCGACACATCCTCCGGCAACTTGTCCAGCGCCTCCAGGCACTGGAACAACTGCGCCCCCCACGTGATCACCGTCAGGTCCGTCCCCTCCTGGACAACCTTGGCCTTGCCGATCTCGATCGTGTACTCATCCTCCGGCACCTCCTCGCGGAACGACCGGTACACCCGCTTGGGCTCGAAGAAGATCACCGGGTCCGGGTCGCGGATCGCCGAGATCAGCAGCCCCTTCGCATCCGCCGGCGTCGCCGGGCACACAACCTTGATCCCCGGCGAGTGGATGTAGATCGCCTCCGGCGAATCCGAGTGAAACTCCGGCGCGTGGATCCCGCCGCCCCACGGCACGCGAACCGTCAGCGGCACGGTGATCTCGCCGCGCGTCCGGTTCCGGAACCGCGCGGCGTGATTCACGAGCTGGTCATACGCCGGCCCCATGAACCCCTCGAACTGGATCTCCGGGATCGGCCGCATCCCGGCCATCGCCAGCCCGATCGAGGCCCCCATGATCCCCGACTCCGAGAGCGGCGTATCGATCACCCGATCCGCCCCGAACCGCTTCTGCAGGCCCTCGGTGACGCGGAAGACACCCCCGTTGAGCCCGACGTCCTCGCCGAGGCAGACAACGCGGGAGTCCTTCTCCATTTCCTGCTGGAGACCGAGGGTGATGGCTTGGACGAGTGTCAGATTGGCCATGGTGAGACTGGTCCCAAAGAAGTCATGTTCCGAAAGATGCTCGCCGCCGTTCCTTCAACTTCGCGTCGCTGATGTCGTACCGTTCACACTCCGAGAGAACACTGTCTATTCCACACTTCGGGCACAGGGCGGTCGTGCCCTCGTCGATCCACTCTCTGATCTCCGCTCCCGGAAACGTCGACAGGCAGTAGAAGCAACCGCACTTCGAGGCCCGAATGCCATCCTGCCTCTCCCGAATGATGGGATGCCGCTCGGGCATGAGATCATCCGGCCTTTCTCGCCGCCCGCGACCCCGAGGCCGCTCGCTTTGTGCTCGGATGCGGCGGCACGTACCGCACCTCCGCCCCGAGCCGATCGATCAGGGGACGCAACTCCCGAAACTGAGAGTCCGTCAGCGGAATGCTCACCACCACCCGCTCTCGCTTGGACTTTGCGCGCAGCGCCGCAAGGCCGAACAACCGGTCCGCCGGGCTCCCCTCCGCGCTGAGCAACTCCACGAGGTCCGGGTCGAGCGTCAGCCGCCAGCGCTTTCCCGACAACTCGGCCGCGTAGGGATTGCGGATCCAGCCGCCCGACGCGCGGACGCGATCTGCCAGAGACTTTGATGTGCTACGTCCGCCTTTGCTCATATCGCGTGTGTTCCTGCCGGGTGGCCCGACGCGCGGAAATGATCCGCGTGACGTTGTCCCCGATATCTGCGTGGACGATGAATAGTACCCGGAGCCGCGCCGACAAGGCCAGCAGCACAAACCTGTCCTCTGCTCCCGAGTGGGCCGAATCAAACTCCAAGACCGCGTTCACGTCGTTGAACGCATCCGAAGCCTCCTCGAACGTCACGCCGTGCTTGCGCTTGTTGGCAAGCGCCTTGCCCTGGTCCCACAAGAATCGTCGGTCGTCTGGCATGGGCTAGGCGCGTTGATTGTGAGTGCTCAACCCACTCTGCGCCGGAAACTGCCCCAGCGAATGCGTCGCCCACGTATCCCGCTGCCGCGCCAGTTCCTCCGGCAACTCCGCGTACACATGGTCGAACATCTCGTTGCGATCCGGCGCGGGATAGTTCAGCACCTCATCCACGATCTTCTTCGTCCACGCCTCCGCCCGTTCGAGAGCCGCCTTCTGCTTCCCGTCATCCCACAACCCCAGCGACTCCAGATACTTCCGCGTCCGGATCATCGGGTCCTTCAACTTCCACGACTCGACCTCCGCCTCGGCCCGATACCGCCGGGCATCGTCCGCCGTCGTGTGGTCCGCCAGCCGGTACGTGATCGCCTCGATCATCGTCACGCCCCCGCCCGCCAGCGCCCGGTCCCGCGCTTCCTTCACCACCTTGTACACCCCGAAGATGTCGTTCCCATCCACCTGCACCGGGTGCGCCCCGTACGCGATCGCCTTCTGGCACACCGTCTCCGAGTTCATCTGCTGATCGCGCGGCACCGAAATCGCCCACTGGTTGTTCTGGCAGATGAAGATGCACGGCACGTTGAACACCGTGGCAAAGTTCATCGCCTCGTGGAAGTCCCCCTCGCTCGTCGCCCCGTCCCCGAAGAACGTCGCGACGACCTTCTCCTCCTTGCGGAGCTTGTACGCCCACGCCATCCCCGTCGCGTGCAGCATCTGCGTCCCGATCGGGATCGCGATCGGCGACACATTCACGCCCGCGTCCCCGTGCCTGTCCCGCTGCGGGATCGCGTTCCCCCGCTCGTCCCCCGCCCAGTGCAGCAGGATGTACTTCGGGTCCAGCCCGTGCAGGAACAGCGCGGCGTTCTCCCGATAGCACGGCACCAGATAGTCCACGCCCTTCACAAGCGCGGCCCCGGCGCCCAGCGCCACCGCCTCCTGCCCCTTGTTCTGCGGATACGTGTACATGCGCCCCGACCGCTGCAGCTTGAAAGCCACCTCGTCCAGATGCCGGTACTCGATCATCCGCTCGTAGAGAAACACCGCCTGCTCATCGGTGAGCCGCGACGGATCCCCCTTGGGGGCGAGTTTCTCGTCGAGTTTCCCCTGCTCGTCGAGGAGCTGCAGGTACTCGATCTGCGCCGTGTAGACGATCCGCTTGGGCATGGAAAAGGCTCCCGGCCGCCGCGCAGGGACTCTGCGCCGCTCGTCGGAGTGTAGCGGTTTCTGCCGCCCGACTCTCCCCCGTCCGCGGGATCAATGGCGAATACCGGGCCGCGGCCCACTCCTAACCTTCCCCCTATGCCAACCCCAGCCATCGCCCGACTCCCCGTCCTGCTCCTGGCCTGCACCCTCTTCGCACACCCCGCGGCCCGCGCCGACGAGGGCATGTGGCTCCTCAACGCCCCGCCCACGCGCCAGCTCCAGGACCGCCACAAGTTCGCCCCCTCTCCCCAGTGGCTCGAACACCTCCAGCGCTCCTGCGTCCGCTTCCAGACCGGCGGCTCCGGCTCCATCGTCTCATCGAGCGGCCTGGTGATGACCAACCACCACGTCGGCTCCGACATGCTCCTCAAGCTCTCCACCAAAGACGCCAACCTTCTCGAGACCGGTTTCTACGCCAGGACGCGCGAGCAGGAACTCAAGTGCCCCGACCTCGAGCTCAACATTCTCTGGGAGATCGAGGACGTCACCGGGAAGGTGACCGCCTCCACCAGGCCCGAGATGTCCCCCGCCGCCGCCGGCGAGGCCCGCCGCCAGGCCATCGCCGCCATCGAGAAATCCTCCAAGGACGCCACCGGCCTCAAGTCCGAGGTCGTCACCCTCTACGGCGGCGCCAAGTACCACATCTACCGCTACCGCTCCTACACCGACATCCGCCTCGTCTTCGCCCCAGAGGAGGCCATCGCCTTCTACGGCGGGGACACCGACAACTTCGAGTTCCCACGCTACGACCTCGACTGCTGCTTCTTCCGCATCTACGACCACAACACCCCCCTCGACACATCCAAGAACCACCTCGCCTGGTCCTCAAGCGGAGCCGCCGACAACGACCTCATCTTCGTCTGCGGCCACCCCGGCCACACCGACCGCCTCAACACCCTCGACCATCTCAAGATCACCCGCGACGATGAGCTCCCCCGCCGCCTCGGCGAGTACTGGCGCCGCGAGATCAAGGACCAGACCTTCGCCGGCCGCTCCGCCGAAAACTCCCGCATCGTCCGCGACGACCTCTTCGGCGTCGCCAACTCCCGCAAGGCCGTCACCGGCCAGCTCGCCGGCCTCCTCGACCCGGCCATCCTCATCGCCAAGCACGGCACCGAGATCAAGCTCCGCGACAGCATCGCTTCCCACCCCGAGCAGTCGAGGCAGTGGGGGGGCGCGTGGGACGACATCGCCCGCATCAAGAAGCACGAGCAGACCTTCGCCGAGCGTCGCGCCCTCCTCGACAAGGTCCTCGGCGGCTGGGGCGGCTCCCGCCTCATGGCCCACGCCGTCACCCTCGTCCGCCTCGCCGATGAGCTCCCCAAGCCCAGCGCCGAGCGCCTCAAGGAATACGGCGACGCCCACCTCGACTCCACCTACCTCGGTCTCTATTCCCCCGAGCCCATCTACGACGCCCTCGAGGTCCACTTCCTCTCCGAGACCATCCAGCGATGCGCCGAACGCTTCGGCGCGGGCGACCCCACCGTCCTCGCCATGCTCTCGGGCAAGTCCCCCATCGACCGCGCCACCGACCTGGTCAAGGCCTGCACCCTCCGCGACCCCGACGCCCGCAAGGCCCTCGCCTCCGGCGGCGAAAAAGCCATCCTCGCCTCCGGAGACCCCATGATCCTCCTCGCCCGCGCCCTCGACCCCGAGGCCCGCGCCCTCCGCACCCAGTTCGAGGACACCGTCGAGTCCCCCCTCCGCGACGCCTACTCAAAGGTCGCCGCGGCCCAGTTCGCCGCCCTCGGCGACTCCGTCTACCCCGACGCCACCTTCACCCTCCGCCTCGCCTTCGGCACCGTCAAGGGTTGGACCAGGGCCGGCGAACACATCCCCGCCCACACAGTCCTCTCCGGCCTCTACCAGCGCGCCGCCGAGCGCAAGGGCCAGGAGGGCTTCGAGCTCCCGCACTCCTGGATCGCCGCCAAGGACAAACTCAACCCCGCCACCCCCTTCAACTTCGTCTGCACCGCCGACATCATCGGCGGCAACTCCGGCTCCCCCGTCGTGAACACCAGCGGCGAGGTCGTCGGCCTCATCTTCGACGGCAACCTCGACAGCCTCGTCGGCGATTTCGTCTACGACGAGCGGGCCAACCGCGCCGTCGCGGTCGATAGCCGCGCCCTCATCGAGGCCATCCGCATCGTCTACGGGGCCGAGGGCCTCGCGGCCGAAATCACCGCCAAATAACCACCAATCAGGGTGCCGTGGTGGAGTCGCTCTGGACTCCACCACGCACGACCCAAAAGGGGCTCAGGGAGACCGCCCACTCAGACGCCACGCGCGTATCCTGACGCACCATGTCGCACCAGAAGACCTCCTCCAACCCCAACGACTTCATCCTCCCCGACCTCGGCGAGGGCGTCCACGAGGCCGAACTCATCAAGTGGCGCGTCGAGGTCGGCCAGGCCGTGAGCGAGCACGACATCCTCGCCGAGATGGAGACCGACAAGGCCCTTGTCGAAGTCCCCTCCCCCCGCACCGGCGTCATCGCCGCCCTCCACGGCAAGGAGGGCGAGATCTGCAAGGTCGGTGATCCGCTGGTGACCTACGCCGGCGACGGCGGCGGCAAGCCCGAGCCCAAGGCCGCGCCCGCCAAGTCCTCCGCCCCCGCATCCAACGGCTCCCACAAGCCCGTACCCGCACCCGCGGCCGAGGCCGAACCCGAAGACGCTGGCACGGTCGTCGGCAAGATGGGCGGCGCGCTCGCCGGCATCACCGCCGAGGCCGGCAAGGCCCTCGCGACTCCCGCCGTCCGCCGTCTCGCCCGCGATCTCGGCGTGGACATCGACACCGTCCCGGGCACGGGCATCGGCGGCCGCGTCCTCGAAAAGGACGTCCGGGGTACCGCCACGCTCCGCGTGGCGTCCGCCCCGAGTACCCCGACACTCCGTGGCGGGCGCCCTCCCCCGCCCCCCCCCCCCCCCCCCCCGCCCCCCGCCCCCCCCCCCCCCCCCCCGCCCCCCCGCCCCGCCGCCGCCATGCCGGCCGGCGCCGAAACCCAGCGCATCCCCTTCCGCGGCGTCCGCCGCACCATCGCCAACCGCCTCCGCGAGTCCGTCAACCAGGCCGTCCACTTCAACGTCATGGACGAGGCCGACGTCGCCCCGCTCGACAACCTGCGCAAGAAACTCGCGGCCGCGAGCGGCGAGAAACTCTCCTTCCTCCCCTTCGTCGCCGGCGCCGTCTGCCGCGTCCTCACCGACTCCCGCTTCCGCGCTCTGAACGCGACGGTCGATGAGGACTCGAAAGACCCCAACTACGACGCGGCCATCGTCCAGCACCGCACCGTCCACCTCGGCATCGCCACCGACACCGAGAGCGGCCTCATGGTCCCCGTCATCCGCGACTGCGACTCCCTCGGCGTCCTCGAGATCGGCCGCCACATCGTCTACGCCGCCGAGTCCGCCCGCTCCCGCACGGCCCCGCGCGAGTCGCTCATGGGCTCGACGTTCACCATCTCCAACGTCGGCTCCCACGCCGGCCGCTTCGCCACCCCCATCATCAACTACCCCGAAGCCGCCATCCTCGCCGTCGGCCGCGCCCGCCAGGCCCCCGTCATCCGCGGCGGGGGCATCTTCGTCGGCAACCTGCTGCCGCTATCGCTTGCGTGCGACCACCGAGTGGTGGACGGCGCCACCGCTGCTCTCGCCCTCGCCGAGATCATCAGGCTGCTGCAGGAGCCGGAGACACTTCTCGGCCCCGCACGCGGCTAACGGCACCCTGAGCGCAAGCGAGGGATCGGCTGCCCTTACGAGCCCTCCGCGCAAGCGGAGGAAGGAGCCCCGTGGTCCACTTCGATCTTCCCTATCACGAGAACCGAGACACGCCGCTCGGAGCCCTTCTGAGACGGTGTGAGGTGTACTGCGTGGCGATGTGCTGCGGAATGGGTGCGTTCGACGTGTCCACGGAGCAAATCCAGCATTGGGCCGATACGGCGACCCCGTCAGACTTGGAGATCGTCCGCCGCCAACTCGAAGAGGTCTTGGAACAGTTAGAGGAAGCCCCGGACGAGTTCTTTTTTCTCGACTGCGAGCACACGCGACAGCAGGTGACCGAGTGGTTCGAGTCGATCCGAGTGGTATTGGGAACCGTGCAGGCCAAGGGCTAAACGACTGTCACCATGCGCCGATGCAGGAAGGGGTTCCGCAAAGCCTTCACCCCTTTCCGCACCCATCTCGGTGAAGGGTTCTCAGTTTCGCGATGCGTGCCTCTTCAGGCCCGTTCACGGGCCTTGCTCGCTTCTAGCCCACCGCTTCAGCCGTGGGTGCGCGGCCAGCCCACCACCCCCTCTCACCTCCAATCCCCTCAGCCCGCTTCAGCGGGCTTCTTCGGAATACCGCCTTCAGGCGCACCCCCCTCATCCTCCCGCACCGTAATCCGTTCCAACCGCTCAACCACCGTGCCGCGCCCATGATGCTCGCGCTGGTTGCGGATGTACTCGACCACCCACGGCAGATCACCCTTTCCGAACGACACCACGCCGTACCCGACCTGCCACTCCAGCGACCCCAGCCCGCACGGCCCGTGGTTGATGTGGTGCGACGATGCGCCCTTGATATCGCCAATCCACTTGGCCAGCAGCGCCGTCGGCGGCAGGCTCACGGCCATGTAAACGTGGTCTTCGATGCCGCCGACCGCGTGAACGGTTGAGCCTGGTGTTTCCTTGAGCGTGCGATGGATCAGGTACTTGTGCAGCAGGGGCTCGACCCTGGGTGTGATGAGCGGCCGATTGTCCTTCGTGTGCCACGTGAAGTGGAAGAAGAGTTCCCAGTACGCGTGCGGCATGGGGTGAGTGTACCGAAAACTCGATGGAAGCGAATGCCTGAAGGCGTTGTCCGGAAGAAGCCCGCTGAAGCGGGCTCTGGTGGAACATGGGAAAGAAGGATGGTGGAAGGCCCCGTCTACCCACGGCTGAAGCCGCGGGCTGGAAGTGAACAAGGCCCATGAATGGGCCTCGCCGAACCGACCGCATCGGTCCATCTTCGGCGCGGGCTGGTGCCCCGATCGCCACCACGTCCCACGACGAATGTCGCGCACCGACGATCCCAGGCTCCGAGGATTCGGCGCCGCCGTTCGCCCCGCACGCTCGGCCCTCCCTCGCCCATCCTCCCGCCCCCGCTTCGGGAACCCGCGCCACATCGCCCGGCCGGTGCGCGGCCCGCCGACTCTCAACCGCCCTCGCCCGTTCCCCTCGGCGGTCAATAACCCTCCCGCGGACGTTGCGTGCGGCCCCGAATCCCGCCCGTTCACTCCCCATTCGCCCCCCGCGCGCCCGCCGCGTTGTACAGTGTGTCTCTATGGCCAGTTGGTCCGGCGACCTCAACTCCGCCTCCTCGCGCCCCGGGCGTTCCGGTCCCGCGCTCGATCCCGAGCACGCCCCCTCCGGCACGCTCCTCGTCGAGGTCGCCTGGGAAGTCTGCAACCAGCTCGGCGGCATCTACCAGGTCATCAAGTCCAAGGCCCCGCGCACGGTGGGCCGCTGGAAGAACCGCTACTACATGCTCGGCCCCTACAACCCCGCCAAGGCCGCCCTCGAGTTCGAGGAGCGCGCCCCCAAGCCCAACTCCTGGATCGCCCGCTCCCTCGAGCAGCTCCGCTCCGGCGGCCTCGTCGTCCACCACGGCAACTGGCTCATCCCCGGCCGGCCCAAGGTCCTCCTCGTCGAGCACGCCCTCCCCGGCCACGACCTCGACGCCCTCAAGTTCCGCTACTGGAACGACCACGGCATCGAGTTCCCATCCTCCGATCCGCTCATCGACGGCGTCGCCTCCTTCGGCGAGGCCTCCAAGCGCGTCCTCTGGTCCATGGCCGTCAACTGGGCCGTCCACGTGCCAGCACCTTCCGGCTCTGCGGAAGGTGGTGCCGGTCTCGATGACGACGCGGACGCGTCCTCCGGCTCTCGCACCAACCGCCGCGTCCTCGCCCACTTCCACGAGTGGATGGGCGGCCTGGCCATCCCCCTCCTCCGCCAGGAGCACGCCCCCGTCGCCTGCGTCTTCACCACCCACGCCACCCAGCTCGGCCGCACCCTCGCCTGGGGCGATGAGCACTTCTACGAGCACCTCCCCTTCGTCAATGCCGACGCCGAGGCCCGCCGCACCAACCTCAAGACCCAGCACTTCGCCGAGAAGGCCTGCGCCCACGGCGCCCACGCCTTCACCACCGTCTCGGGCATCACCGGCGAGGAGTGCACCCACCTCCTGGGCCGAACGCCCGACCTGGTCACCCCCAACGGCCTCAACATCGAGAACTACAACGTCGGCCACGACTTCCAGACCTACCACGCCCAGTTCAAGGAGCGCATCCACCGCTTCACCATCGGCCACTTCTTCCCCTCCTACGACTTCGACCTCGACAAGACCATCTACATGTTCACCTCCGGCCGCTTCGAGCCCCGCAACAAGGGCTTCGATCTCTGCATCGAGGCCATGGCCCGCCTCAACGCCGAACTCAAGGCCGCCAAGTCCGACCGCACCGTCGTCTTCTTCATCGTCACCAGCCGCAACCCCCGCTCCCTCCACCCCCGCGCCCTCAACTCGCGCGGCATCCTCGACCAGCTCCACGACGTCTGCGACAACGTCATCGAGGACATCCGCGAGACCTGGTTCCGCCGCCTCGCCGCGGCCGCCGGCGGCGGCGCCACCGCCCCCGGCACGCCCGCCCGCCTCGACGAGCTCGTCAGCGACTACTGGCGCCTCCGCCTCCGCCGCACCCAGCACGCCTTCCGCACCCCCGACCTCCCGATGATCGTCACCCACCTCCTCGACGACGACGCCACCGACGAGGTCCTCAACCAGATCCGCAAGGTCTGGCTCTTCAACCGCCCCGACGACCCCGTCAAGATCGTCTACCACCCCGAGTTCATCAGCCCCACCAACCCCCTCTGGGGCATCGAGTACGACCAGTTCGTGCGCGGCTGCCACATGGGCGTCTTCCCCTCTTCCTACGAGCCCTGGGGCTACACCCCCCTCGAGTGCCTCGCCATGGGCGTCCCCGCCATCACCAGCGCCCTCGCCGGCTCCGGAGGTTTTGCCGAAGACGCCCCCCCCGGCCTCGCCACTGGATTCACCGCCGCGCCCGCCGCCCCCGACCCCGACCTTCCCCCTTCCGCCCTCGCCCTTCCCCCCTCAAGCGGTCTCTCCATCCTCAAACGCCGCGGCCGCACCTTCAACGAGGCCGCCGCCGACCTCGCCCAGCAACTCGCCGCGTTCTGCCAGATGGACCGCCGCCAGCGCATCCAACTCCGCAACGACGTCGAGCGCAGCAGCTGGGACTTCGACTGGTCCGTCCTCGGCGCGGCCTACGACCACGCCCACGACCTCGCCCTCATCCGCGCGGGCGTCGGGGCCTGACCCTCCGCCCCCTCTCTCGCGCCGGCGGGGGAGGTGCCCGAGATTCCGCGCGGCATCTCCGGCAAGTCCGCCCGTATCACCGTGCCATAGGTTGCCGCCGCCGTGCGCCGCAATCCGTGCCGACAGGCAACACATTCCGGATTCTCACGACAAGCGGCGTCACCGCTTCTCAGAATCGCAACCCATCAGCGTCGCGGGTGGGCCGCTGTCTTTCGTGGCAACCGCCGGGTCGAAACAGGCTCACGCGGCAATTCCCCAGGCGCCGCACGTGGCTCGCCCTCCGCGTGCGATCATGTGAAATGGGCAAGCGTCGGTGTCGCTGCAAGTATTTGTCGGGCATTGGGTTGCGCCGCATTGCAGGATTGCTGAACACGCCGAAGTAAGATAACTCGCTGCCTGCCCTTTCGTTTTGTATTGTGCAACTCAAGCCAACTTGATACTCTCCCGGATGCCCGCCGCGGCCGGATCTCCACTCAGCCCTCGTCGCGTGTGCGGCCCTCGTTCACGATAGTCGATCGGCTCTTTGCAAGGGAATCTCTATATGCACGCCAGCGTCACCCTGCGTTCCACGCCTGCTCGCCGCGGCCACCTTTTCCGCACGATCGCCGTCGCGGTGCTACCCGTGCTGGCGGCCGCCGCCGGTGCGATCGCAGACCCCGTTCTGGTGACAACCAATACCACTCTGGCGTCTGCGGACACCCTGTTCCCCGGAACCACCGTGCCCGTGGCGTCGGCCGAAGTCACCGTCCAGAATGCGACGCTCACGATCAACGGAGATGTGACCATCACCTCACTCACCGTTGCGACTGGTGGCGTGGTGACCCACGCGCAAGGCTTTGCCTACGACGCCGATCCCGGCCCCGGCGTGCAGATGGTCGGCGGCTTTCATTTGTACACTTCGACATTCGTCACCGTGAACGCCAACGGACTAATTGACGTTGGCGGCCGCGGCCACGACGGGGGCCAGGGCCCCGGGGCGGGAGTCGCGGCGGTGGTGACCAACGAGTGCGCGGGTGGGGGCGGGTACGGGGGCTCGGGGGGAGCGGGCGCGGTCGCGGGCGGTGGAGGAACATACGGCTCGTTCAGCCAGCCGACGGACCTCGGCAGCGGTGGTGGGGCGTCGGACACGGTTGCGGGCAAGCGAGGAGGCGGAGCGATTCGCCTGACCGTCGGCGGGACGCTGACGGTCAACGGGGAGATCGCAGCCGACGGCGACCCGTACAACGGGACCTACTCGGGCGGGGGCTCGGGCGGGAGCATCTGGATCACGGCGGCGACGGTGACGGGCACGGGGACGATCCACGCCAACGGGCGTGGGTACAACGCCTGCGCCACCGGCGGCGGCGGCGGCGGACGCGTGGCGGTGTACTCGTGCAACATGACCATGCCAGTTTCCACTATCGTCGCGCACGGCGTCTCCGGCTCGGGTGAAGGCACGGTCTACTTCAACGCAACCGCCGTGGCTGTCGTCGCGCAAATCGTGAGTGCCGGCAACCGCTGCCCCGGTGCAACCGTTGCCCTCACCGCCGAGACGATCAACGCCACCAGCTACCAGTGGCGCCGCAACAATGTACCGATGCTCGACGGCCCCGGAATCGGCGGGACGACCTACTCCGGCGTCTCCTCCCAAACGCTCACTGTCACCAACGTCTCTCCGATCGACGGGGCCGCGGAGATCACCTGCCTGGTCAACAACGCCTGCGGCCTCGTGACCAGCACGCCCGCCATCCACCTTATCTGCGCGGGTGACTTCAACTGCTCGGGCACGCTCTCCGTGCAGGATATCTTCGACTTCCTGAACGCCTGGTTCGCGGCCGATCCTCGCGCCGACTTCAACGGCGGTGGTTTGGCCGTGCAGGACATCTTCGACTTCCTCAACGCCTGGTTTGCGGGTTGTCTCTGACGCGGCCCACGACCTCGCCCTCATCCGCGCGGGTGTCGGGGCTTGACCCCCCGGCGCTCCAGCCTTCCCCAAACTAACAATCCCGAAACGTCGGTCGTTTCAGGGTTGACTGACAGCCCCCCTCCCGGTTTGAGGTTTGTTGCCGTCAACCACCTGCGTTTCGTAGGTCCTCGCGCGTGGGCGATTGTCCAAACTGCGAGTCATTTCTGAGCCAACGGCACGTGGTGTAGAACTCACCTCCGGAAGGTAACGAGGGGCGTCCCACGCGCCTCCACGCCCCGCCCGCCACGCAAATACCTGTTGTGGGTGTTGTTGAACAGTCCCACAGGTGGTAGTCTGTGAGCACCTCGCCGCCCAGACCGCGAGTGCTCGCGCCCCAGGCGCGGCGTCTGTCAACCGGGCCCACCCAAGGAACCCACCATGCCGGCGTTCAACACCCTCCGTTTCCTCGCGGCGGCGGCCCTTCTCGCGCCCTTCGCCGCCCCCTCCGCCCGCGCCCAATCCACCCTGCTCACCGGATCGGGCGCTTCGGCAATCTCTGTTGACGCCGGCCGAGTTCACTTCTGCACGTCCTCGGGCGAGTTCTGCACCCTGCAGCGCGCCCGGTCCATCTCCACCGGCGGCGGTGCCGTGACCGATCTGGTCACCATCTCCGGTTCCTGCCCGCTCGATTCCCGATACATCAAGGCCGACGGCGGCTACGTCTTCACCATCGCCAACACCTGGCAGGTCCACAAGTACTGGTCCGGCGGGGTCAGCGCTTCCACGACGCTCGTCACCGCCCCGGCCCAGGCGTCGATCGACCTCGTGCAACGCGTGGACGCCCTCGGCGACTGGGTCTATTGGTCCAGCCCCTACGCCGTCGGTCGCGTCCATCGCGACGGCACCAACCCGACGCAGATCACCCGCACCACCACCTTCCGTCTCGGGGCCGCGCCCGCGCCCAACGGCCTCGTCTACTACTCCGAGGGCGGAACCGGCGCCGGCGTCATCAAGCGAGCCGACCTCACCGCGCTAACGACCGCGACCGTCGCGGGCGGCACGCTCGACTCGCCCACCCTGCACACCTGCGACGCCTCCAGCGTCTACTGGACAGAACCAAACGGCGTGGTCAAGAAGACCTCGCTCACCCCGGGCGGACTCATCCTGATCCTGCGCACGGCCGTCGCCGGCGGCTACAACATCGGCTCCCTCGTCGTCGACGCGACCAACTGCTACTGGATCGAATCCACCACGGGTGCCGCTCGCATCATGCGCATGCCCATCGGCGGAGGAACCGCCGTGCAGGTCGGCCCCGGCACCCTCGTCTCCCCCCGTTCGCTCCAGCAGGACGCCGACCAGCTCTACTGGCTCGAGGGCAACAACGGCGACATCCGCCGCATCCGCAAGGACGCCGCGGCCATCCAGCCCGACTTCACCTGGCTCGGCCTCGAGGCCACCCAGGGCATCCAGAACTTGTCCAACTCCGTTCCCCTCATGTTCAAGCGACCCACGCTCGTCCGCGCCTACGCAAAGAGCTCCATCGCCAACTACCCCAACGTCTCCGCCCGGCTCTACGGCGTGCGCACCTCCAACGGAGCCGCCATGCCCGGCTCTCCGCTGCGTTCCGGCGTGGCCGCGATGACGGTTCCCGGCGATGCCTCCATCACCGACGCCCGCCGAATGAACCTGAACTCCACCTTCAACTGGGAACTCCCGGAATCCTGGGTCACCAACAACATCACCCTCACCGCCGAGATCAACTTCAACGGCGCCGTCGGCGAGTCCGTCACCGCCAACAACACCATCGCCCGCGGCCTCACCGTCGACGAGCCCGCGTACGTCTGCCTCAAACTCCGGCGCACCCGCACCGAGGCCCCCGTCTTCGAGCCGACGGGCGCCAGTTTCACTAACATCATCAACCGCTTCCGCACCCTCACACCCGCCTACGTCAAGCTCTATCCCCAGTCCGGCCTCTTCGAGGAACTCTCCTGCTGCCACTGGGACGCTCCCCCGTGGTACTGGGGCGCATGGGAGGTCGGCGACGACAAGAACAAGATGATCGCCCAGCTCATCGTCGAGGCGACGTTCTCCACCTCCTACACCGACTGCGATCTGGGCCTGAAGGGCGAGACCCATCGCGTGGCCATGATCCACCCCAATGCCAACACCGGCGTCGGCAACGGCTACGCCAACTACGCCTACAACGTGAACTGGGTGAAGTTCGAGGACGACGGCACCACCGGCTTCAACAAGCCCCAGGGAGGCCCGACCCTCGCCCAGGAGGTCGCCCACAACTACAACGGCGTCTTCGGCTCGCGCTGGAAGCACATAAACTGCGGCAACCCCGACGGCATCAACAACGCCTACCAGTACCCCACAAACTCCATCGGCCCCGTCGGCCCCCTCAACTACTACGGCTACGACTCCCTCACCCGCACCGTCATCCGCCCCGACGGTGCGGCGGACTACATGTCCTACTGCGGCCCCAAATGGACCTCCGACTACACCTGGCGCGGCCTGATCTCGCAGTACGGCGTTTCGCCCCTCCCCTTCGGCCCCCCGCCCACCATCGGCGACGCCCTCTTCGTCAACGGCTTCATCCACGAGGATGGCTCCGCCGAAGTCCTCCAGGTCCTGCGCATCCCGAGTGGCGCGATGCCCTCCGACCACATGTCCCGCCTCCTCACCGAGCAGGCCGAGCGCACCACCGCCGATCCCGCCTACCGCCTCGAACTCCGCACCGGAACCGGCGTGGTCCTCGGCACCCAGGACTTCGACGCCTCCCAGTTGGAGGCCGAGCACGGCGACGAACTCCCCATCTTCACCGTCCTCCTCCCCGACAATCCCGCCACGGAACTCGTCGTCGTCAAAGCCCGGGCCACCAGCGCCGCCATCGGTTCCAGGACGCGCAGCCCCAGCGCGCCCACCATCGGCCCCATCACCTCGCCCACCCTCGGCCAGACCATCAACACCTTCCCCGGCCCCATCGTCTGGAGCGGCTCCGACGCCGACGGCGATCTCGTGACGTACATCGTGCAGTACTCCCGGGACAACGGCGCCAACTGGGAAGTCCTCGCCGCCAACACGCCCAACACCTCGCTCCCCTTCGACGCCGATTACCTCCTCCCCGGCAGCCTCTCCACCGTCTCCCCCGGCTCCTCGCGCATCCGCATCATCGCCACCGACGGCTTCAACACGGCCATGCGCCTCTCCGACCCGTTCATCGTCACCAATCGCGCCCCCCTCGCCACGATCGAGCAGCCCGCCGCGGGCGCCCGCTTCCTCCCCGGCGAGACCGTCCGCTTCCGCGGCTCCGGCTTCGACCCCGAGAACGGCAACCTCGACCCCGCGATCCACTCCCACACCTGGACGGTCAACTCCACGAGCATCGGCTCCGGCGCCGACATCGTCTACACCACCGGATTCGCCCCCGGGGCCTACACCGCCACCCTCACCGTCCGCGACGGGCTCAACGTGGCCGGCGCAACCTCGATCGCCTTCACCGTCGGCGACGCCATCCCCGCGCCCCCGGACACCGACGGCGACGGCATCCCCGATGCCGCCGACAACTGCCCGTTCGTCTACAACCCGACGCAGATCGACACCGACGGCGACGGCATCGGCGACGCCTGCGACAACTGCCCCACCATCGCCAACGCCGATCAGGCCGACCTCAACGTCAACGGCGTCGGCGACGCCTGCGAGATCCAGCGCCTCTACGTCAACGCCTCCGTCGTCGGCGGGCTCAACAACGGCCTCTCCTGGGCCAACGCCTTCTCGTCCCTCGAGTCCGCGATGGCCGCCACCGATGCCCTCACCCTCCCCGTCGAGATCTGGGTCGCCCAGGGCCGCTACGTTCCCACGGCCCGCACCAACGCCGCCGATCCCCGCACCGCCACCCTCCGCCTCCGCCCCATCGCCTCCATCTTCGGCGGGTTCACGGGCGCCGAGACCGACCGCCACGACGCCGACCCCGCCGCCCATCCCACCATCCTCAGCGGCGACGTGAGCAACGACGACGGCCCGAACTTCACCAACCGCACCGACAACGTCTACTCCGTCTTCAACTGCTCCTCCAGCCGCACCATCGACGGCCTCACGTTCTCCGGCGGCAACGCATCCACGACCAACCCATCCCTCGGCGGCGGCGTCCACATCCCTTCCTCCGTGTTCATCACGCCCTCGTTCTCCCGGTGCACCTTCACCAACAACCAGGGCGGACCCAACTCCGGCGGGGGTGTCCACGGCGCGTTCAACTCCCCGTCCTTCGACCGCTGCCGATTCATCGGCAACACCGTCGCCTCCTCCGGCGGCGGATACCGCTGCGACGGCGGCCAACCCCTCTTCACCAACTGCGTCTTCATCTCCAATCGGGCCACCGGCACCACCGGCTCCCGCGGCGGGGCCATCTTCGCCTCCAGCGCAGACCCCACCATCGTCAACTGCACCATCGTCGCCAACACCGCCCGCGGCAACGGCGGCGGCATCTACCTCGGCGGCGTCGGCGGCCACGCCGGCGGCGTCCACAACTCGATCCTCTGGGCCAACGCCGCCAACAACGGACAGATCACCTCCCTCGCCCAGATCCACCCCGATCCCGGCCAGACCGCCAACGTCTCCTACTCCTGCGTGCAGGGCGGCTACACCGGCCCGAACATCGCCTCCGACCCGCTCTTCGCCGACCTCGACGGCCCCGACAACATCCTCGGCACCCTCGACGACAATGCCGCTACTTCCCCCGGCTCACCCGCCAACGATGCCGGCTCCAACTTCCTCGCCGTCTCCCTCGGCGCCGACATCACCGGACGCGCCCGCCGCTCCAACGACCCCGCCCGTCCCGACACCGGCCTCGGCGGTTCCCCCATCGTCGACATGGGCGCCCACGAGTTCCAGGCCCCGCCCCCCTGCGGTCCCGACTACGACGGCAACGGCATCCTCGCCGTCACCGACATCTTCGCCTTCCTCAACGCCTGGTTCGCCGGATCGGCCAGCACCGACTTCGACGCCAATGGCACCCTCGCCGTCGCCGACATCTTCGCCTTCCTCAACGCATGGTTCGCCGGTTGCCCCTGACGCCGTCCCGTCCGGCCCGGCCCATCCCGCGCGCCGGGGCCGGATCCCGCGGAGCCCAGCGCCGCTTTCTTCGCTCCCAGCGAGGAGCACTCTCTGTCGCGCGGCCGCGGCGGACGTGCGCCCGTGGCCCATCACGGGCCCACTCGTGGCTTGAAACGCATCCCCTCCCGCACAGCGCGGCTCCGCGCAGGGTCCGCGCCGTCGCTCGCCCAATGACAAGTCATATCGAACCGACAGCACGATTTCCAAGTGTGTTACAAAGCGGTGAGAATGTAATGAATCTCCCGGTCCATAAATCCCCTTGACTCGCCCCGGCGATCAGGTATATTCGTTCCGACGCGCTTCCCCGATTGACCCCGGAGAGTCCCCCGCACCTCCGTGCGCCAGCAGCGCGAGCCCAGAACCGGCCCCAAGGGTTGCGTCCGGTCGCGGAATAACACGGTTCGATGAGTGTTCGACATCGGCACGCGCCCTCGCGCGTTGTGTTGCCTTGCTGTGCTTCCCAGCCCGGACCCGGGCCCCCTCGGAACCGGACCCTTGCTGTCGTGCGCGCGTCGCTCATCGGTCCCCGGCCACGGACCCGACATGCGCAGCTCCCCCCCTCTCGTGCGGCCGCACATCCTTGCCCGCCCCCTCACCCGCCGCGGATCGGCCTGCCTGGCCCTGGCTCTGTGCCTCCTGGGTTCGAGCTCCGCCTTCGCGCAGCCTCTCGGAAGCCCGGTCCCGCCCACCGTGAACAATCCCAATCGCTTCGCCGTCTTCGGCGTTCCCGTGGTGAAGCGGTTCTTCGGTCTCGCCGCGAGCCGGCGCGTGGATATCGCCATCATCGCCGACAGCAACGGCCGCGTCGGCGCCGCGGCCTCCGGCCATGAGGATGCCATGAGCAGGGCGTGGGGCCAACGGTTTCCCATGTACGCCACGCGCGTCGAGCCGAGCGCGCCGAGCGGAGCATACGGCACGACCACGTGCAGCCAATGGAGCCTCCTCGCGAGCCCATTCACCAATGGCGGCCCCGCCGAGCTCGTGGCGATCGCCTTTCCGGACGCCTCCTTTCCCGGGGGGCAGGGGTTCTTGCCCGAGGGCGTGCAACTCTCTCCCGGCTACAACTGGGGCACGGTGCTCGCCTACGACCATCCGGTGGGGCTGGAGAGCAACCTCCGCTTCCACCTCACCCATTGGGGCTTCGGCCCCGCATCGACCGGCGTGCTTCGCATCTCCGCCCGCGTGGCCTGGCCCGGCAGCATCTACTCCAACTACGCCGCTTCGGGCCCGATTCCCACTTCCTCCTCCGCCCCGGGCCCGATCGACACCACGCTCGACATCCCCGCCGGCCCTCGTGCGACCACCGGCCTGAGCATCGCTCCCGCGGACGCCGCGAACTCGACCTCGACGATCGGCCCCTACGCCCCGCTCTGGCAGCGCATCGAGAATCTCGATCGCCCCACCGGCATCGCGCTCTCCCCCCTGTGGGAGCAGGGCGGCCGTTCGGCCCGCTACACGCTGGAGACCTTCCAGGCCCACGATTTCACCCTGCCCATGGCCGAGTGGCTCCGCCAGGCGACCCGGCTCCAGTCCGGCCCGCCCGTGCTCCTCGTCCACATCATGCACGGCGGCAACGACATCGGGGACTACGGGCCGAGCCTCGGACCCGTCGGCGGCCTCAACTCCAGCACCGGTCCCGGCCACGAGGACAACATCCGCGGCATCATCGCCGCCCTCCGCGGCTGGTGGCTTCAGTCCGGATTCGACCCCGCAAACCTGTTCTTCCAGCTCGGCCCGTACCACCCCCGCCCCGCCAACGAGACCGTCCGGCAGATCGCCTTCGAGCAGGCTTGGCGCGACATCGCCGCCTCCGACCCGCAGGTGTTCGCCCTCGCCGGAACCATGCTCAGCACCCCCGAAGAGTTCGCCCAGCGAGGATTCCTGCTCAACGGTGTGGACGCGTACCACCTCTCCCTCGACGGATTCCGCGCATGGGCCTCGACCATGCTCCTCGCCATCGACCGCGCGATCTGCCCGGCCGACTTCGACCGCGATCGGGCCCTCACCCTGGCCGACGTCTTTGCGTTCCTGGACGCCTGGTTCGCCCGCGACCCGACGACCGACTTCAACTACTCCGGGACCCCGACCATGCAGGACATCTTCGACTTCCTCAACGCCTGGTTCGCCGGCTGCCCCTGACACCCGTTCGCGGGGTTCGGCTCCATCATCGCGGCCAAACTCCCCCTCATCGAGCGGCGGAGTTCACACGCGCGCCCCCCCGGTCCGAGAAAACCGCCCCGGGCCGCGCGTGTGAGCGGCCGGGTCGCTCGCGCCCGGGCCGGGAACGATGGTTCCCACGCCGGGAACATCATCTTCCCCGCCCGGAATATCTTCTCGGGCGACCGGAACACGATGTTCCGGGCCCAAAACCTCTTCTCCCGGGCCCGTCTCGGAATGTTCCGGGCCCGGAAGAAAGAGTTCCCCGCCCGGGACAAAGAGTTTCCCGCCCGGAACAAAGACTTTCCCGCCCGGACCCAAAGGTTTTCGCCCGCCCTCTCGGACCCTCCGCCCAACGCCTTCCACCCCATTCCCCCCCGTCTTCTCCTCCGCGAACCTCAGCGTGACCCCCGCGAACCGCCGCGTGCTGTCTTTCTCCGTGCTCTCCGCTCCCCCTCCGTCTCCTTCGTGTCCTGAATCCCGCACGACAACCCAACCCCCGCCAACTCCCAACCACCCCTATCCTCACGCGGGTGGCCACGCTCGCACCCGGAAAGGCCCATCGTCCAACTCCACACCACGCCATCCCGCCCGCCGGTCTCCGTCCCTGTCCAACCTCCGGCGTGCGACCCCTCCCCGCCCGCCCCGCCGAGTCCCGCGCCGTACACACCCAGCCCGCTCCCCCTCCCCGCGGCCGTCACCACCGGGCGGCGTGTCCGCCTGCGCTGGCCCTACGCCATCAGCATCGTCGTCCTCCACGCCCTCGCCCTCCTCGCCGTGCTCCCGTACTTCTTCTCGTGGACCGGCCTGATCGTCTGCGGCCTCGGCCTCTACATCTTCGGCACCCTCGGCGTAAACCTCGGCTTCCATCGCCTCCTCACCCACCGCTCCTTCCGCTGCCCGCGCTGGGTCGAGCGAACCGTCGCCATCCTCGGCGTCTGCTGCCTGCAGGAAGGCCCCGCCCGCTGGGTCGCCATCCACCGCAAGCACCACCAGGAATCCGACGAGCAGCCCGACCCGCACTCCCCGCTGGTCACCTTCCTCTGGGGCCACGTCGGCTGGCTCATCGTCGAGAACCTCGACACCGATTCCTACCACCTCCTCCAGCGCTACTCCCGCGACCTCGCCTCCCAGCCCTTCTACCTCGGCCTGGAAAAAAAACTCCGCTGGCTCTGGGTCTACATCGCCCACGCCCTCGCCATCGCGGCCGCCGCGTTCGCCGTGGCCTGGTTCACCGAGCCGACCCCCGCCGGTGCGCTCAAGTTCACCGCCAGCATCGTCCTCTGGGGCGTCGTCGTCCGCACCGTCCTGGTCTGGCACATCACCTGGAGCGTCAACTCCCTCAGCCACCTCTTCGGCTACCAGTCCTTCCAGACCGGCGAGAACAGCCGCAACAACTGGTTCGTCGCCCTCATCTCCAACGGCGAGGGATGGCACAACAACCACCACGGCGACCAGCACTCCGCGGCCCACGGCCACAGGTGGTACGAGTTCGACGTCCCGCACGTCGCCCCCCGCCCCCTGCGGCCCCATCTTCCCGCCCACCACACGCGGCCCCAGACCCGCCACAAAGGGCCTCTCGCGTAAGCGCGAGGAACTCCCGCCCCGCGCCGGTCAGCACCCCGCCAGCCACTCCCCCAGAAACGCGAAGATGTCCGTGATCGTCACGCCCCCGATCCCGTCATAGTCCGCACGCGCCTCCCCCGCGAACCACGCCCCGACAAAGTCCCACACATCCTGCCCCGTCAGCGCGCCCGAGCAATCGAAGTCCGCCCGGCACGCGCCCCCGCACGTCCGCAACGTCCACGCATCCAGGATCGCAACGGCGCCTTGCCCGCCGCCCAGCACGCGCACGCCCCCGAGCCGCGCGTCATACACCATCCCCGCGTTCGCCCGCCCATCCGGTCCCACCGCGGGGATCACCGTCCACGCCGTCCCATCCCAAGCCCACGCCCGGTTGTCGTACCCCATCGGCCCCACCCCGCTCCCAAAGAGCACCACCGCCTGCCGAACCGGGTCGTACGCCATCGCCCCCCCGCCGCGCTGCCCGGGTCCCGCAGCCGCGTGCGACGACCACACCACCCCGTTCCACTCCCACGTTGTCCCCGTCAATCCATACAGCACGGTCACGCCGCGCCCCGGATCAAACGCCATCGGGCACTTGTACGAATAGCCGGGCCCGGGAACATCGCGACGCGTCCACGCGATCCCGTTCCACTCCCATGTGTCGTACCCGCTCTCCGATCCCTCTCCGCCGACAAGCACCACCACGTGGCGGACAGAGTCGTACGCCATCATGTGCCACTGCCGCGCCGTCGGACCCGGCACGCTCCGCTGCGTCCACGCCGCTCCGTCCCACTCCCACGTGTCGTCGAAGCACGTGGTCAGCGTCGTGCACCCGCCGAAGAGCACCGTCACGCCCCGTGCCGCGTCGTACGCCACCGCGTGCCCCTCCCGCACCGACGGCGCGGGCCCCGTCCCCACGGGACGCACCGTCCACCCGTCCGGCCCCAACTCTCGGACCACGCACTTCTGATTCCCCACCGGAAAACTCAGAGCCCCATCCACATACACCGTCACCCCGCGACCCGAGTCGTACGCCACCGATTGTGTCCCGCCCACCCATGGCTGGGCCGTCTGCCTCAGCCTCCATCCGGCCGCACCAAGTTCCCACGTCTCCCCGGCATCCGACGAGTTCACCCCCTCCACGCCGAACATGACCATCGCGCGCCGCTGCGAGTCATACACCATCCCCTGCTTCTGGCGCACGGACGGCCCCATCACGCCCGAATGCGCCCACGCCGTCCCGCTCCACTCCCACACGTCCCCCGCGAGTCCTCCCCCGGGCTGTCCCCCGAACATCACGGTCACACCCCGCGCCGCGTCGAACGCCATGCTGTGAAAGTACCGTTGCGCCGGCCCGCTCTCGGATCGCCGCGTCCAGTGTGTGCCGTCGTATTCCCACACGCTTGCATCGGCAACCGTGATCGCCCCCGTCATCACGCACACACCCCGAGCCGCGTCATACGCCATCGCGTGCCCATACCGCGCGGCCGGCCTGCCCCCCGCCGGGATCCGCCTCGTCCACACCGAGCCATCCCACTCCCACGTCTCATCACTCGGCGCGTACACCATGTCCGCCCCCCCGTGCAACACGGTCACCCCACGGGCAGAGTCGTAGGCCATCGCGTGCTCATACCGCGCCGACGGCCCCGAGACGATCTTCCGCGTCCACGTGTTCCCGTCCCACTCCCAGGTTTCATCGCTGCGTCCCGCGCCGTTCTCGCCACCGAAGAGCACCGTCACGCCCCGCCCCGAATCGAACGCCATCGCGCACCCGTTCCGGCTCGACGGCCCGTCCACGCGCCGCTGCGTCCAGACGCTCCCGTTCCACTCCCACGTCTCCCCGAAAAGCCCGTGCCCGGTCCCCCCGAACATCACCGTCACTCCCCGCACCGAGTCGTACGCCATCGCGTGCTCGTACCGACCGACCGGCTGCTCCTGTGTCCAGTGCGGCCCCTGCGCCTCGACGACGCGAACCGGTGCGATCGCCGCAACCACCAGCACGCCCGCCGCGAGGGTCTTCGCTCCGACTTCAACCATCGATCGGCTCCCTTGCCCACGGCGCCACCGCGAGAGCATACCACACGGGCTCCGCGGCCACAACACTCGTGCAACGGCCCCCCGCGCTTTGGACACGCACCACGCTATGGACAAGCGAAAAAACCCCGGCAAGCGCCCGGGCTCTTCGTTCAGAATGGGGTTGATTCCGCTACGGCTTCTTCGGCTCATCCTTCTTCTTCTCGTCGGCCTTCTCCTCCGCCTTGGCCTCATCCGCGGGAGGCGACTTCGCCGCCATCTCCTTCCCACGCACCGTCGCCTTGAGCACCTCCGCCGCCGGAAGCAGAAGAATCCCGAAGTTCCCCTCCCCGCCCGAGTCCCCGCCCTCCATGTCCTCCTTGTCGGGAATCTGCAGGATGTTCACCCCCACGACCTTCCCATCCTCCCCGAACATCGGCGCCCCGAGCATCTCCCGCTGCGACCCCCCGAACCCCACCGGGATCAGCAGCGCCCGCGGCTTCTTCGTCTGCCCGCCCACCCGCCCCTCGCTCACGCTCAGCGCGTGGTCGAAGAACTTCCCCATCCGCTCCACCGTGAACAGCCTGTCGCCAAGCGCCACCGGCGCGGCCGACGCGAAGTCCACCGCCGTGAACGCCTTCCCCTTCCCCTTCTCGTCGTCCACCTGGATCCAGCACAGATCCAGGTCGCTGTCCCGGGCCAGGATCTTCGCCTTCAGCCCCTCCGTGTCGGTCCCCACCAGCACCTTCACGTTCGTCGGCGTCGCCGTCATCCCCATCCGGCTGGCCATCCCGCCCATCTTCGCGTTCGACACCAGCACCAGCCCACCGCTCTCGATCATCAGACCCGTCGTTTCCACGTCCCGCCCGTTGTCGTCCCCGCCCATCGGCCCCCCGTCGAACTTCATCACGAACTTCACCGTGATCAGCGCCGGCCCGACTGTGTCCATCAGTTTCTTGTACGCGACCCCAACCTCATCCGCCGCCGGACGTGCCGGCTCGCCAAGGGCAGGAGCCGCCGGAGCAAACCCAACGCTCGCGGCCAGAACAAACGCGGAAGTCGTCATCACGGCAAGGGAACGCTTCATTCGGAGAACTCCGGAAAAATGGTCTTCTCTACAACCCGCCCAAGCGCGGCGGGCCTTGTGTTCACAATCAACGCCATCCCCTCCTCCCCTCCGCGAACCCCCGCGAACCTCTGCGTGCGCCTCTCATTCCGTCGCGGCCGCCCCCGCCTTCGTCTCCGTCGGCTTCCAGTCCGGCTCCACGAACCGGAAATACGTCCGCACGCCCCGGAACACCACGAACACCACCCGCTCCGGCTGTGTGTCCTTCACCTTCTCCATCGCCCGCTTGAACGATTCCGGGTCCGTGATCTCATCCTCGCCGATCTTCTGGATCACATCCCCCGACTGGATCCCCGCCAGCCCGGCCCACCCCGCCGGCTCCGCGCTGTCCACGTACACCCCCGTCACCGAGTCGTCCCACCGCCGATCCTCCCGATCGAAGAACGTGATCTCCCGAACGGTGATCTCAAAGTCCCGGTTCCGCACGCGCGGCACCTCCTCCGCCGACACCCGCGTCCGCTCCAGTTCCAGCTTCAGGTCCTTCGCCACCCCGTCGCGATACACCCCCATCGTCACCGTCGCATCGATCGGCATCCGCCGGATCTCCCGGTTCAGCAGCCCCGCGTCCTGCAGCCCGCGCGGCTGCACCCTCGTCCCGTCGATCGAGTAGATCACATCCCCGACCTTGAGCCCCGCCCTCGCCGCGTTCGTCCCGCTGTACACGCGCACCACGCGAAAGCCCCGCTCGTCCGCGTTCCCCAGCAGCTCCGCCATCGTCTTCACCACCGGCTGCGTCGCCACACCCACCCACGCCTTGGGCAGTTCCGGCGGCGGGTCCGGGCGGTCGTCCTGCTTGGGCTTGAGCAGCGACAGGTAGCTCTTCCCCTCGCGCTCGTACTCCACCAGCACATGCTCCGGCTTGTCCTTGAGCGCATCGATCCGCTTGTATTGCTCGATCAGATCCTTCAGCGTGTCGATCGGCCTCCCGTCCACCGCCCGGATCACGTCCCCCCATCCCAGCTTCGGCTCCGCCTGCTCCGCCGGCCCGCCCCCGCGAAGGCTCGTCACGATCGCCCCCCTCGTCGAGGGCAGCTTCCGCAGCTGCGCCGCCCGCTCGGTGATCCGCTGCGCCGTCAACCCCCACGTCCGCAGCGCGGCCTCCTCCCCGCGATCCTTGAGCAGTTTCTCCGTCGTGATCACCGCCTCCCCCGACTTCCCATCCCGCACGTACGCCAGCCGCAGCTCCGACCCGATCGGCTTGTCCGCGATGGTCTTGAGCAGCGGCGGAACCTCCTCCGCAAACCGAACGTTGATCGGCGCCCCGTCCACCGCCGTCACCACGTCCCCCGTTCTGAGCCCCGCCCTCGCCGCCGGCCCGTCGGTCTCCACCGAGTCCACCAGCACGCCCTCCTCGATCCCCGTGTTCTGCGTCTGCCGGAACGACGCCCCCACGCTCGACCGCAGCACCTCCCCGCGCGCCATCAGGCTCTCGGCCACCTGCCGCGCCATGTTGCTCGGCGTCGCAAACGCCATCCCGCTCCCGCCCCGCGTGTTCACGCCCACCACCTGCCCGAGCAGATTCACCAGCGGCCCCCCCGAGTTCCCGGGGTTGATCAGCGCGTCGTGCTGGATCCAGTTGGTGAACAGCCCCGTCCGCTGCTCCCAGTTGAGCATCATCTCGTCCACCTCCCCCGCGTCCCGTGTCGAGGTGAACACCCGCTCGGTGTTCGACACGATCCCCAGCGTCACCGTCCGCGACAGCGCAAACGGCGACCCCATCGCCAGCACATAGTCGCCCACCTGCAGCCGGTCCGAGTCCCCGAACGTCGCCGCCGGGAGCGGCGCGCTCGGATCGTGCAACTTCGACCGATCGATCTTCAGCACCGCCAGGTCCGTCCACGGGTCCTCGCCCACCAGCGTCGCCGGAACCCGCTGCTTGTCCGACAGCACGCACCAGAACTTGTTCCCCCGGTCCGTCACGTGCGCGTTGGTCAGCACGAATCCGTCCGATCCGATGATCGTCCCCGACCCCGTGGACCGCATCTTCGCTTCCTTCCCCCCCTGATACTCCAGCGAGACCACGTCGATGTTCACCAGCGAAGGAAACACCTTGTCCCGCGCCTGCCCGACCATCGCGCGAACACCCGACCGAAGCTCCGCGATCCGCGGATCCTCGCTCCGCGCCCCCGCCACGCTCGCCGCGGTCCCCCTCCCGTTCGCGGTGCCCGCCCCCGAGCCCCCGCACCCCATCGCGCCCACCAGCCCGATCCCCGCGATCGTTCCCAGCACCACCCCCGTGATCCGACGCGCCGATGGTCCGTCCGTGGCTGCTCGCATGCTCGTGTCGCTCCGTTTCCTGTCCCGACAGGTTCCAACGCTCCGCCCCCCCCCCCGCCTCGCTCCCGGCCTTGGAGGGTGGGCAACTCCACCCCCGGTGTCAACCACCCCGACGCAACGAATCCACTCTTTACAGCCTCTCTACCCGCCGCCCCCCCCGCCAAGTTCGCCGCGCCCCGATATCCCGCGCTCACCCTTCCATGCCCATCTTCCCGCAATTGTTCCACACTCCCGCAGCATTCCGTCCCATGGCCCGTACAACCCCTTGTCCCAACCTGTGTATGCTGTAGCCTCGCCCCGATGTCCACCCCCGTCGCCAAACTCGCCGCACTCGCACTCATCGTGGCCCTCTGCGCCCTCCGATGCACGTGCGGCTGCATGTCCGATTCCCTCGGGGCCTTCCTCGGCCACGCCGCCGCCCCCGCCCACGACTGCTGCCACGCCTGCGACGACGCCGAAGAGTCGCCCGCCCCCGGCCGGACCGATCGCCACGACGCCGCCTGCGCCGCCGACGACCGTATCCCCGCCCCCGACGCCCCCAGCCCCAACTGGCCCCCGGCCGTCGTAGTCTCCCTCGACTTCCCCCGCCCGATTCTGGCCGCGCCCGGAGCCCCGCGCTCCCTCGCCGCCGCCGCGAACCCGCCCGCCCGTCCGAGCAGTTCGCTCCTGCGCCTCCACTGCGCGCTCATCGTCTGAGCTCCCCGCTCGGCCGACCCATACGTACATCGCAATCACTCCCGCCCCGTCGGACATCTCCTGTCCCGGAGTCTTCCCCATGACAACACCCGCCATCCGCGCCGCATCCCTCGCCGCCCTCGCCCTGGCCACACTGGGCGGCTCCATCGCCCTCGTCCTCGCCCACGACCCCCACGAGGCCCCCGCCACCGGCTCCTTCGACATCAACTCCCCGCGCCACCTCTCCCCCCTCACCGCCCGCTACATCGATCTCCAGACCGCCGAGGTGGACTTCGGCTCCGTCGAGTCCGTCGTCCGCCTCACCGGCACCGTCCGGCCCCTCCTCGATCTCACCAGCATCGTCACCAGCGCCGTCCCCGGCACCATCGTCCGCCTCGACGCCCGCATCGGCGACCACGTCCGGCGCGGCCAGCCCATCGGCATCATCCAATCCGCCGAACTCGCCCGCATGGTCATCGATCTCCACAAGGCCGAGATCGAGGCCGAGCACGCCGTCGCCGAGATCGCCGCCGCCAACTCCAACATCGCCCAGCTCCGCAACCAGATCACCTCCGCCGAGGCCCAGGCCGCCATCCTCGAGGACGAGCTCGCCCGTCTCCAAACCGCCGGCGACGGTGGCAGTGGGGGGGGAGCCGTGAGCGCGAACGTCATCGCCGCCAAGCGAGCCTCCGCCCTCCAGTCCCGCGCCCAGGTCTCCACCCTCAAACTCTCCCTCACGCAGGCCGAGAACACCCTCGACTCCCTCGGAAAGATCCGAGCCTCCACCGCCAAGTCCATCCTCGCCATGCAGGCCGCCATCGACATCATCCACGCCCACCCCGACGGCATCGACATGGCCCAGGAAGCCCGCGCCGAGGGCGAGTCCGGCGGAACGTTCGTGCTCCACGCCCGGATCGACGGCGTCGTCACCCGGCGCGACGCCGTCCCCGGCCAGGGCGTCGAGCCCGGCAAGCCCATCCTCACCATCGTGGACTACTCGCAGGTCCTCATCGAGGGCGAACTCCCGGAGTCCATGATCCCCCAGGGCCATCGCATTATCGAGCAAGAACGACGCGATGATGGCGCAGGGATTGCGG
>OEIU01000240.1_pt1 | contig 55153 bp, 53 predicted proteins | sample 1539221 | NCBI WGS metagenome assembly OEIU01 (sample SAMN03792071, study PRJEB22550) | activated sludge metagenome | feature: wastewater treatment plant; material: activated sludge; isolation source: Wastewater treatment plant of a petroleum refinery complex | place: Argentina: Zarate | collected... | reverse complement strand
CTACCGCAGCGACGAGAACACGCCCAACGCCACCGTCAGCTACTACGCCAAGGGCAGCCTGGTGGCGCTGGCTCTGGACCTGAGCCTGCGCGCCGCGGGCCGCGGCAGCCTGGACCAGGTGATGCGGCTGCTGTGGACGCGCGCGGCCGGCGGGCCGCTCGACGAAGGCGACATCGCGGCGGCGCTGCAGCAGGTGGCCGGGCGCTCGATGGACAGTGAACTGGCGGCGTGGGTGCACGGCACCGGCGAGCTGCCGCTGCCGCCGCTGCTGGCGCAGGCCGGCGTGCGGCTGCAGCCCGAGGCCGCGGAGCTGGCGGCCGAGCTCGGCCTGCGCGTCAGCGAAGGCGCGCTCAGCGGCATCCACGTGAAGAGCGTGCTGCGCGGCGGCGCCGCCGAACGTGCCGGGCTCGCGGCCGGCGACGAACTGCTGGCCGTCGACGGCTGGCGGTTGCGCCGGCTCGACGACGCGCGCGCGTGGACGCGCGCCGGCCAGCGCGTCGAGCTGACGCTGGTGCGCGACCAGCGGCTGCGCCATCTGCCCCTGCAACTGCCCGCGGCCGCGCCCGGCGGCCTGCAGCTGAAGCTCGACGAGCAACCCGCGCCGGCGGCGCTGGCGCTGCGGCGGGAGTGGCTGGGCGTGTGAACAGCGCGCCGCTGCGCCGCCGCGCCGGCATCGTGCTGCTGACGCTGCTGGTGGCCCTCGGCCACTGGGCCGTGATGCAGCGGCTGGGCGAGCTGCGCATTGCCGACGGCAGCGCCGAGCGCATGCCCAGGCGCATCGAGGTGGCCTATGTGCGCGAGCTGGCGCCGGCACCGCCGCCCGCGGCGCCGCCGGTGGTGGCGGTCCGGCGCAAGCCGGCCGCGCGCAAGGCGGCGGCACCGCCGCCTCCGCCGGCCGAGGCGGCATCGGCGGTGGCGGATGCCGCCTCGGCGCCGACGGAGCTGGCCGCCGCCGTGCGGGTGCCCGAGGCAGCCGAGACGCCGGCATCGGCGGCCTCCGCAGCCTCCGAAACCTCCGAAGCCTCCGAAGCCTCCGAAGCCTTCGCAATGGCCGAGGCGGAGGCCGAGGCAGTGGCCGCCTCCGCGGCCGTGGCGGCGGCTTCCGCGCCTTCGTCCGCGGCCTCCGCGCCGGCCGCCTTCGAATGGCCGCCATCGACGCGGCTGAGCTACCGCCTGCGCGGCAACTACCGCGGCGAGGTGCTCGGCGGTGCGCAGGTGGAATGGGTACGCGCCGGCACGCACTACCAGGTGCACCTGGACGTGTGGGTCGGCGCGCAGGCGGCGCCGCTGGTCGGCCGGCGCATGACCAGCGACGGCGAACTCAGCGAGCACGGCTTGTCGCCGCGCCGCTACGACGAAGAGACGCGCGCGCTGTTCCGCGAGCTGCGCCGGCGCACGATCGTCTTCGAGGGCGGATACGTGCTGCTGTCCAACGGCAAGCGGCCTGAAGCGCAACCCGGCATGCAGGACGCGGCCAGCCAGTTCGTGCAGATGACCTGGCTGTTCACCACGCAGCCGCAACTGCTGCGCGTGGGCCAGCGCATCGAGCTGCCGCTGGCGCTGCCGACGAAGTTCGACCTCTGGTCCTACGAAGTGGTCGAGCAGGTCGATCTGGACACGCCCTTCGGCAAGGTGCCGGCCTTCCACGTGCGCCCGCGGCGCGAGCTGGGTTCGAACCGCGGTCTGGTGGCCGACGCCTGGTTCGCGCCGACGCTGCAGTACCTGCCGGTGCGGCTGCTGATCCGCCAGGACGAGGCCACCTACGTCGACATGATGCTCGACAGCCTGCCGCTGCAGGAAGCGGCGGCCGGGGCCGCTGCCGCTTCGGCCGCTGCGGACGCTTCGGCCGCCCCCCGCTGAGCCGCGCGGCGGCGCTTATAGTGGCCGCCGCCACATCACAAGGACCCGTCAAGGACTGCCCCATGAGCTACCAACACATCCTCACCGAAGTGCAGGGCGACGGCGCGCGCCGCACTGCCGTGATCCGCCTGAACCGGCCGCAGCAGCTGAACGCGCTGAACGACGCGCTGATGGACGAGCTGGGCGCGGCGCTGACCGGTTTCGACCGCGACGACGCCATCGGCTGCATCGTCATCACCGGCAGCGACAAGGCCTTTGCCGCCGGCGCCGACATCGGCGCGATGGCCACCAAGACCTACATCGACGCCTACATGGGCGACTTCATCACGCGCAACTGGGAGGCGATCCGCCTGGTGCGCAAGCCGGTGATCGCCGCGGTGGCCGGCTTCGCGCTCGGCGGCGGCTGCGAGCTGGCGATGATGTGCGACATCGTCATCGCCGCCGACACGGCCAAGTTCGGCCAGCCCGAGATCAAGCTCGGCATCATTCCCGGCGCCGGCGGCACGCAGCGCCTGCCGCGCGCGGTGGGCAAGGCCAAGGCCATGGACCTGGTGCTGACCGGGCGCATGATGGACGCGGCCGAAGCCGAACGCGCCGGCCTGGTCTCGCGCGTGGTGCCGGCCGACAAGCTGCTGGCCGAGGCGCTGGCGGCGGCGGCGGCGGTCTGCGGCCTGAGCGCGCCGAGCCTGACCATGGCCAAGGAATGCATCAACCGCGCCTACGAAGGCACGCTGGCCGACGGCGTGATGTTCGAGCGCCGGCTGTTCCATTCGCTGTTCGCCACCGAAGACCAGAAGGAAGGCATGGACGCCTTCGTCGGCAAGCGCAAGCCGGCCTTCAAGCAGCGCTGAGGGCCGCATTGCGGCCGAACGGCGGCGAGCACCGTGCAGTGCGCGCGGTTCGGCGCTTGGGTCGGGGCGCTGCTGTGGGCCCTGCTGGCGGCGCTGTCGGACAGTGCGACGGCGCAGGCCGGGCCGGCAAGGCCGGTGCGCATCGTCGTGCCGTTCCCGCCGGGGCAGGGCTCCGACCTGCTGGCGCGCGCACTCGCACACCGTCTTGCCCGTGCCCGGGGTCAGCCGGTGGTCGTGGAAAACCGTCCCGGCGCCAACGGCATCCTGGCGTTGGAGGCGGTGGCTCGTGCGCCGGCCGACGGCTACACGCTGTTGTGCACGTCGAGCTCGCCGCTGGTCGTCAACCCGGCGCTGCATCGCCGCTTGCGCTATGACAGCGAGTCCAGCTTCGCCCCGGTCGGCCTGCTGGCCGAGGTGCCGATGGCGCTGGTGTCGAACCGCGCTCTGCCGGTGCACGACGTCGCCGGACTGATCCGCCACGCCAGGGCGCACCCGGGCCGCTTGCGCTTTGCGTCCCCCGGCAACGGCACGACCAGCCATCTGGCCTTCGAGCGCTTCAAGGCCGCGGCGGGGCTGAAGATCGACCATGTGCCGTACAAGGGCAGCCCGCGGGCCCTTAACGACCTGATCGCCGGGCGGGTGGAGTTGATGTTCGACGCCTTGCCGACTTCGCTGCCGCACGTGCGCAGCGGCCGGCTGTCGCTGCTGGCCACCGCCACCCGGCAGCGCTCGGCGCTCACCCCCGAGGTGCCGACCTTCGCCGAAGGCGGCGCCACCGACTTCGTGCTGACGGCCTGGTACGCGCTGCTGGCGCCGGCCGGCACGCCGCCGCCGGTGCTGAGCCGCTTGAACGAAGAATTGCGCGCCTTCGTCGGCGGCGCCGACACACGCCGGCAGTTCGAGGCCCAGGGTTTTGAACTGCAGGCCAGCACGCCCGGCGAGCTGGCCTTGCGCATCCGCAGCGAAAAGGCCGAATGGGCGGCGGTGGTCAAGCAGCTGGGCGTCAGGATCGAATAGCGCGCGCAGGCCGCGGCCGGACCTTCAGCCGACCAGGTGCAGCCGGCGCGCTTCGGCGAGCAGTTCGTCGCGGAAACCCGGGTGTGCGATGCCGATCAGGCCGAGTGCGCGTTCGCTGCTCGACTTGCCGCGCAGCTCGCAGGCGCCGTATTCGGTGACGATGTACTGCGTCTCGATGCGCGGGTCGGTGGCGGGGCCCTGCAGCCGCGGCACGATGCGCGACACCTTGCCGCCGGCCGCGGTGGCGTGCGCGGCGATGATGCTCTTGCCGCCCTTCGAATAACCGGCGCCCTGCACGAAGTCGAGCTGCCCGCCGACCGCGCTGAACTGGTGGCCGAGCAGGAACTCGGCATTCACCTGGCCGGCCAGATCAACCTCGATCATGGCGTTGACCGACACCACGTTGTCGTTCTGGCCGATGACCCGCGGGTCGTTGACATAGTCCGCCGGCCAGCATTCCATGCTCGGGTTGTCGTGCATCCGCTCGTACATGCGCTGCGAGCCCATGGCGACGTTGAAGACGTTCTTGCCGCGGTTGATCTGCTTGCAGCGGTTGCTGACCGCGCCGCATTCGATCAACCCGGCCAGGCCGTCGGCGAGCAATTCGGTGTGCACGCCCAGGTCCTTGTGATCGCTGAGCTTGCCGGCCACCATGTTTGGCACCGCACCGATGCCGAACTGCACGCAGGCGCCGTCCGGAATCATCGCCGTGATGAGGCCGGCAATCTGCTCGTCGACCGGCCCCGCGGGCGCATCGCCCAGCACCGGGATGGCGCTGTGCCCTTCGACGATGGCCGACACCGCATCGACATGCAGCAGCCCGGCGCCGAAGGTGCGCGGCAGGTTCGGATTGACCTCGACGACGATGCGCTCGGCGCGCTCCAGCGCGGCCAGCGTATAGGCGCCGCTCAGGCCCAGGCTGAAGTAGCCGGCGCGGTCCATCGCCGACACCTGCAGCGGCAGCACGTCGAGCTGCGGCAGCGCGCGGATGACGCGCGGCACGGCACTGAAGGACGCCGCCACGTAGTCGACCACCTTGCGGCCCGACGGCTGCGCCTGCAGCACCAGCGCGCGTTCGGCCGGGCCCAGGTAACACGGGCGCAGCTTCAGCACGTCGCACAGTTCGAGCCTGATCAGCGCGGCGGCGGTGGCCTCGGTGGCGTGCATGTAGACCAGCCGCAGCTCGTCGAACTCGCCGGCGGCGACGGCATTCGCCAACGCCTGCACCAGCCCCGGCGGCTGCGCGCTGAAGAAGCCCAGCACCGCGGTGGCGCGGCGCGGCAGTCCTTTCAGCGCCAGCTCGGGCGTCGTCAGCTTGCGTCGGTAGGTATCGGCGGGGTGGCTCATGATCGATCCTGTTGTCAATAGCCGGCGGCGGCATAGGGCCCGAGGCCGCGCTTGTAGACGAGGAAGGCGCGCTTGAAACGGCACACCACGTCGCCGTCGCCGCCGCGCGCCACGGTGTCGGCATTGACGATGCCCTGCGTCGGGCGGTGCGCCGACGGCCGCGTCTGGCCGATGGTCGAGGTGCAGCGGATCGTCTCGCCGGCGCGCAGCGGGCGCGGCAGTTCGATGTCGGTCCAGCCCAGGTTGGCGACCACGCGGCCGAAGGTGCGCGTCGTCAAGGCCGTGACCAGACCGGGCACGAAGGGCTCGAAGATGTCCACCGGCCGCTGCAGCACCGCCGCCGCGTAAGCGGCGTCGGCGTAGCGCGGGTTGATCTCCAGCGAGCGCAAGGCATGCGTGGCGCTCTCGGCGGCGCTGACGGTCTTGCCCGGCCAATGCTCGAAGCTTTCGCCGGCGGCGAAATCCTCGAAGTACAGGCCGCACTGTTCGACCAGCGCACCGCCGACGGCCGCCGGGTGATAGAGGCGAAAGCGCTCTTCTTCGGCCAGCGGGGCGCCGGCCAGCAGCTGGTCTTCAGGGTGGCGCCCGGCGCGATAGAGCTCGGCCCGGTAGTGCAGCTGCGCCACCGCTTCGCCGCGCTGGTTCAGGCCTTCGGTCAACAGCGACAGCACGCCGGCATCGGCATCGCCATCGTCCTTGGCCAGCACGCTGGTGCGCGCATACAGCGTGTCGCCGCCGAACACCGGATGCGTCATCGCGATCTGGCTGAAGCCCAGCAGGCGCCGGCGCCGGTAGAAGGTGCGCGAGCTCATGCCCAGCAGCCGCTGCAGGGTCAGCGTGCTGACGCCCAGGTTGCGCTGCCACTCGGTCTGCGCCGCATAGTGCAGGTCGTAGTGCAGCTGCGCGTTGTTCAGCGTGTCCAGCGCCTCTTCGAGGTTGTCCTGCTGGGTCACGGTGAGGCCGGGCCGGTGCTCGAACACCTGGCCGACGCTGAACTCCTCGAACGCCAGGCCGAAGCGTTCGCGGTAGTGGTGCTCGCCGAGGCGGGCGTAGGCAAAGAAGCCGGACATGGCGGAGCCCCCCAAGTGGATGCGGATGCGCTTCAGGCGGCGGCCAGGTGCACGGTGCGCAGCGCCGCTTTCCACACCGGCACATCGACCATCTTGCCGTCGACCTGGCAGGCGGCGCCCTGGGCCGCGGCATAGGCATCGACGATGCGGCGCGCGCGCGCCACCTCGTCGGGCGTCGGTGCGAACACCGCCTTGATCGGCCCCACCTGCGCCGGGTGGATGGCGTACTTGGCGCTGTAGCCCAGCCGCTTCGAGGCCAGCGCTTCGGCGTGCAGCCCGGCCGCGTCGTGGATGTCGAGGTAGGGCACGTCGACGGCCGCGATGCCGGCAGCCGCGGCGGCCTGCACGATGCGGCAGCGCGCCCACAGCATCGGCTCCCAGGCCAGCTCGGCATGCAGGTCGGCCGCCAGGTCGGCGCCGCCGAAGGCGATGGCCACCACCTGCGGATGCGCGGCGATGGCCGCGGCCTGCTCCAGCCCGCGCCCGCTTTCGATCATCGCCAGCAATCGCGGTGTGCTCGGCGCCAGGTGCCGCACCGCGATGTCGATCTCGGCCGTCGCTTCGACCTTGGGCAGGTTGATCAGGTCGAAGCGGTCGCCTTGGCCGGCCAGCGCCAGCAGGTCGCCCAGGCCGGCACGGGTGGTGACGTGGTTCAGCCGCAGCGCCCAGACGAAGGCCGGGTCGGCCGGCCGGGGCTGCTGCAGGGCGGCGAGCAGGTTGGCGCGGCCGGCCTCCTTGGCGTCCAGCGCCACGCCGTCCTCGAGATCGATGACGATGCCGTCGGCGCCTTGCTGAGCGGCCTTGGCGAAGCGTTCGGGGTGGGTGGCCGGCGTGAACAACAGGCAGCGAACGAAGCTCATGTCCATGATGCAAACCTTCCCGCGGTCATGTTCTTTCGTGTCCCTTTAGTGCGCGCTCACCAGGCGGGATCCGGGTTGGGGCCCTTGCCGCCGCAAATGTGGCCCTGATCGGCCGCCTTGTCGTAGGTGGCGTCGGCGAAGTACCAGCCCGGCACCGGCTGGTTGGCCTGCAGGCTGATGGCGCCGGCCCAGTTGGGGTTCGCGCTGGGCGCGGGGCGGCCGGCGCCGCAGACCTGCGAACTGCCGTTGGGACAGGTCATCGACGTCTTCGACGGCACCACCGTGTAGGTGCCGTAGGCCACCTGCACGCACGGCGTGGCCGCGCCCGACCAGCCGCGGAAGCGCGTGTAGTCGGCGCTCAGCAGCAGGTAGGCGATGTTGCCTTGGCTGGTGTTGCTCGCCGCGCCGAAGTCGACGAACGCATCGAGCATGCTGGTATTGACCAGGTTCGCCGTGTCGTCGAAGACCGTGCCCTGCAGCAGCGCCTTCGTGAAGTCGGGCGCGGCGCCGCCGGCGACCTGGAAGCGCGCGCCGGCGAAGCTCGCGCCGGCGAGCATGGCCGAGCCGAACTGCGTGCCGTTGACGACCGTGGTGGCGCCGGAGAAGTCCGCGCCGAACAGGTAGGCGTTCGCGAAGTTCGCCCCGCTCAGGTTCGCGCCCGAGGCCCGCGCGCAGGCGCAGGTGAAGCCGGTGCGGTTCGTGCAGCGGCTGGCCGCGGTCGCGCACGGCAGCGTGGGCGTGCCGCCGCCGAAGGAGCCGTAGAAGCTGGCGTACTGGAACGAGGCGCCCTGCAGCTGCGCATTCGACAGGTCGACATTGCGCAGGTGCGCGCCATCGAACACCGCCGCGGTGACGATCGGCGGCGTCAGGTTCGGGTTGGCGGAAAGGAAGGCGCCGGCCAGGCTCGAATGGCTCAGGTTCGCGTTGGTGAACTGCGCGCCGTAGAGCTGCGCATTGCTCAGGTCCACGCCCTGCACGCTGGCGTTGTTGAACTTGGCCCCGGACAGCCGCGACGGCGCCGCTGCGGTCCCGTTCAGCCCGGTGGCGTTGTCCAGCGTCGCGCCCTGGAAGCTCGCATGCTCGAGCACCGCGTTGCTCCACTGGCTGCCCGTCAGGTCCATGTGGTCGAACACCACGCCGGCATACAGGCCGTTGGCGAAGTCGAATCCCTTCAACTGGTCCGCGCAGGCGCTGATGTCGGCGCCGCTCAGGTCGAGCTGGTTCCACTGGCCGACGAACTCGCAGTTCATGACCGCGTTCTGGAACTTCGGGCGGCAGCCCTGTTCGGCCTCGATCAGCAGCGCATCGGCGCCGAACACGGCCTGGCCCCGCGCGAGATCGGTCTGCGAGAAGTCGGCGCAGCCGAACTTGGCATAGGTCAGGTAGGTCGGGCCCGTGAACTTGGCGCCGACGAACTTGGCGTCGCCGAGATCGGCGAAGCTGAAATCGTTCGGCAGCACCGCATTGCCGCTGTCGGCGAAGACGGCGCCGCTGAAATCGGCGCCGGCGAGCTTGGCGCGGATGAAGACCACCGCGCTCAGCGTCGCGCCCTTGAAGTTGGCGTGGCTCAGGTCCTGGCCGTTGAAGTTGCACTGCGTCAACGTCAGGCCGTGGTAGTCGTGAGCCCCGGCCGCCAGGCTGGCAGGACACGCCGGCCCCGCCGCCTGCACCTGCTGCGCGGCGGTCTGCGCCTGGCCGTGGCGCTCGCCGAGCACGAGCAGGGCCGCCGCCAGCGCCGCGCCTGCCGCCGCGGTGGCCAGCACGCCGCGCAGCCTGCGTGGTTTCGACTGGGCCGCTCTTTCCACGGTCGGCTCGCCAGGCCATAGGCTCATCGCCGCCTCGCTTTCACGGCATCATCCACAGCAACGACATGTCCGCCGCGATGAGCTGCACGTGGCCGCTGTCCTGCACCATCAGGTGGGCGCCCGGAAAGCCCTCGGTACCGCTGCACCAGACGGCGGCGCCGGCGGCGTACATGCAGAGGTTGCCGTCGGTCTGCATCACCGCGGCGGGGATCTTCCGCGGGTTGGTATGGCTGCACCACAGAGCGCCCACGGGGATGCGCGAGTCATAAAGACACAGGTTGCCGTCGTCCTGCATGACCAGCCGCACCTGGCCGTTCGGCGAATGGATCGCATAGGAATTCGGCAATTGCTGGCCGGGCAGCAGCATGCTGTCCAGCGGCAGGTCGAAGTCCATGACGCCAGCGCTGCCGCCCTGCAGACCCGACTGGCCGTCCGAGGCCGCGCACGGGTTCGGATCGACGTTTGGAATCGGGGCATTGCGCCCACCGCCGCCGCCGCTGCCGCCCGCGCCTCCGGGCGGCGCAGGGTAGATGATGGCCGCCGCCGGTGCGCTGGATGCGGCGCGCAGGGCGATGCCGATCGACGGGCCGCCGCTGCCGCCCGCGCCGCCGCTGCCGGCACCACCTCGGCCGCCCGGGCCGCCAGCCGCACCCTGGCCAGGCACCGCCTTGCTCAAGAGGCAAAGGTCCACCTTGCTCGATTGCCAGCCGGCGCCGCCGCTCCCGCCGGTGCCGCCGGCGCCGCCGCTCCCGCCGACGCCGCCCTGCCCGCCGGGGCCGGGGACGACGCTGCTGCCGGCCTGGCTCCAGGTGATCGGCGATGCGTACAGCACCAGCCCGATCGAGGCCCCACCCTGCTGACCGCCGCCGCCCGCATTGCCGCCGCAGCCCCCGCCCCCACCGCCGCCACCGCCACCGCCGTCGTAGACTTTGCCGCCCCAGGCATCGGCACCGTAGCCGCCGCCGCCGCCGCCGCCACCACCCGCGCCGCCGCCGCCAGCCGCGCCGTTGCCGCCGCTGGACGGTTTCCAGCTCACCGCGTCCAAAGACCCGGCAATGGACGCGTTGGCTATGCCGCCCTGCGCAGCGCAGGCGCCGTCATCACCCTTGTGCCCCGGCCCGCCATCGCCGGCGGGGTGGGTGTTGCCGCAGATGCAACCCTCCCCACCGGCGCTGCCCAACGCGCCGCCACTCGCCGCGCCGGCGCCTTCGCCCTGGGCCGCCGGCCGCGAATCCGGCGAGTCCACGCAAGTGCAGGTCGCGCCATCGCAGCTGCTGCCCGGTCCAATCCATCGGACGCCCCCGACTCCCCCGCTTCCGCCGAAGCCGACCGTCCCAGGGCATGCTCCCTGTCCTCCTTGCCCTCCGTCGTAGTTGGAGGGGGCGGGTGCCGGTCCGCCATTGTCCCCGGTGGCCGCAGCCGCTGCATCCGCACCCCGCGCACCGGCAGCCCCGCGGCCCGCCACCAACGTCGTCTGCGCGAGCACGAACTTGTCGCTGCTGCTGCTGGCCGTCATCGCGATGCTCGGTGCGCCCGCCGCCTGCGCGTCGCTGGCCACGGCCATCACGCCGTGCAGCGTGGTCGGGCTGACAATGCGTTCGGCGACGATCACCGGCTGGCCGCCGGGCGGGCCCAGCAGCACGCTGCGGTAGCCGCGTGCCGGCTCGCCGTCGAACAGGCAGCCGCCGTAGACGCTGACCGCGTCGCGCAGCTGGATCGTGGCGCTGGCCGGGTACAGGCCGTGGCGCACGAGCACGCCGCAGCCGCTTGCCGCGCAATTGGCGATGCCTTGCTGGATGCTCTTGCAGGCGGCGGCACTCGTCTGCCCGCAGCCTGGGTCGTCGCTGCCCTGCGGCGACACATGGACGCGGGTCTGCAGCGCCGACAGATCGGCATTGCCGCAGACGGCCGGTTCCGGGGCCGACACGCCGCCGCCCGGGCCGGGGACCGGGCCCGGCCCCGGCTGCAAGCCACCCGAGCCGTCATCGTCGTCGGAACCGCAGGCCGCCAACAGGCAGGCGAGCACGGCCAGCGCCACGCGCCGCCAGCGCGCGCTCAGCATGTCTGCCCCGCAGCGCAGGGCGTCCACAGGCTGACCGAAGGCTCGGTCAGGCCGGCCGGCGCGCCGCCCGGCAACTGCAGCACTTCGTAGTTCAGCGTGTACATGTTGCGCCAGAAGTCCACCGCCAGGCGCGCGGCGTTGACGTCCTGCGTGGTGGCGATCGGCGCGCTGCCGCTTTGCTGCGGGTGATAGATGTCGAGCCGGTAGACGAACGTGTTCTCGTTGTACGACAGCACGTACAGGTAGCCGGTGTATTCGACGGCCAGGTCCAGGTACTGCCACCCCTTCGCCGGATCGGTGCCGCCCAGCGTCAGGCTGTACGGCGAGCCCTGGTTGACGAAGTGGCGCACCGGGTTGGCGCCCAGGTCGAAGGCCTGGATGCGGTTGTTGCCCGCCTCCAGCAGCAGGATCACGCCATCGGGCGAGACCGCCGCGGCCACCGGCGAATCGATCAGCCCCGGGCGCGAGCCCTTGCCGGACTTGAGCTGGGCGATGAGCTGCACTTTCGCGTCGGCATCGGCCATCGGCGCGGCGGGCAGCTTGTGCGTCTCGATGCGGTGGTTCGTCTGGTTGATGCTGATTACGTGCCCGGCCGGGTGCAGCAGCAGCGCATCGGACGACAGGTTCAGCACGCCCCAGGCGCGGCCCGACTGCGGGCTGTCGAAGGCCGGCGTCGGGTCGAGCGTGACCTGGCGCAGCGTCGGCGCGGCCGGGTCGGTGGTGTCGAGGTAGAAGTTGGCGCTGCTGTGGCCGAGCAGGCTGTAGGCGACCTTCACGCCTGCCGTGCCGATGCCGCAGGTGCCGTTGGCATAGCCGAGCTGGGCGTCGTTGCCGCCGTGGCCGGAGCTGGTGTTCAGGTTGGCCACCTGGTCGAGCTGGCCCGCGCCGCCGCCCACGCAGCTCGGCGCCCGGCTGGGGTCGCTGTTCTGCGCCTGCCAGGCGTAGCCGAGGTAGCCGCTCGCGCTGCCCGTGCCCTGGCGCACCGACAGGCTGCGCCAGCCGCAGATCGTGCCCGCGCCGCCGCACACCGTGTTGGCCTGGTTGACGGTCGGCGCCGGCCCCGTGCCCCAGACGTGATGGCCCTGGGCGTCGAGCGCGGTCTTCTGGCGGTGCTGGTAGACGGTGTTGGTGCTGATCGGGAACTGCAGCTCCTCGATCGCGAAGCTCAGACCGCTGCTGACGGTCTCCACATTGTTGGGAATCAGGCCGGTGCTGCCCTTGCCGAGCAGGATGTCCGGCTGGCCGGGCGTGGTGGCCTTCTGCACGAAGGCCACCGAGATGTTGACGTTGCCGCCCAGCGGCACGCCCTGGAAGACGACCGGCGGCAGCGTGGCCGGCACCGGTGCGGCGAGCGCCAGGGTCTGCGTGTACGGCGTGCCGTCGTCGAACATCGCCGTCACCGTCCAGCTGTTGGCCCCCTTCGGGAAGGTGTCGTCCCCTGGGTCCGGCGGGTCGGCATTCGGGTCGCCCGAGTCCTTCAGCACCGTCACGCTCAGGTCGTGCGTGAACGCCAGGTCGGCCACGTAGGTCCATGGCGTCAGCGCGAGCTCCGCCGAGGTCTCGGCGACCACGATCACGCCGACGGCGATCGACACCGCCTGCATCGCCTGGCCGACGACGGGCACGGAGTCCTGGACGGCCGCCTCCGAAGCCTCGGCGAAGACCCATTCCATCAGGGCTTTCGTGTCCACGCCGGCAGCCACGTTGAGCAGCGCCTTGGCGAGCGTCGCCGCCTGTTGTTCCCAGAACCCTGGCGTTGCGAACTGGCTGACCAGCCGCACCGGGTCGCCGTTCGGGTTCAGCGCGGCGTTCACCATCGTGGCCAGCTCCAAGGCCAGCGTCTGCATGACCGGGATGACCACGGCCTTGTACATCGCCGGCAGCAGCGAAGCGCCGCCCAGCGCAGCCAGCAACACGGTGATCCCGTAGTTGAAGATGCCGGTCATGATGGCGCCCGCGAGCACCGTCTGCGGATAGGTGTTGCCGCCCTGGAAGGACAGGCCGCTGGACAGGATGCGCACCGTGCTCGCCGCGGCAGGCACGTTGAAGCTCGGCTGGGTGAATCCCGGTGCGACCGTAATGCCCAACACGGCGAACGCCGGGCCGATCATGCCGATGAACATCGCCTCTTCTTTGTCTTGCGATTTGTCGTGCTTGGGGATGATCGTGCCGTTCTTGTACTCGTCGATGTTCGTCAGCTCGATCACCTTGCCGTTGGCGTCGAGGAACTGCAGCCAGATGCCGCGGAACTGGAGGAAAAAGTTGAGCACGCTCAGCTCCACCTGAATGGCCGCGCCGGCCTGCGTGCTTGTGGCGAGGATCCGATAGCCGACCTGGCCGTTCTGCTCCTTCAGCGCCATCGCGGCGCCAGCATTTGCCGGCGCCTTGCCGGGGCTCTGGTCGATGTAGGGCGCGCCGTCGTGCCGCATCCACAGGGTTCCGGTGAGCGCGGGGCTCGACGGCAGGGCCGGGTCGCCGGGGCTGATGCCGGTGATGTCGGCGCCCAGGCTGGTGTCGTTGCGCACCTGCGGAATCGCCGCGGCCATGGCCGAGCCGGCGAGCGGGCGCAGATCGGGGTGCGTGCTCGGCAGGTACTGCACCCGGCCCTGGTGCTGGCCCTTCTGGTTCTTCATCGGCACGCCGCCGTCGAGCAGCGGCTGCAGCGTCGCCCAGCCGCTGGCGTTGGGCTGGCCGGGCGTCTGCGCGGGCAGCGCGGCGCCGTAGCGCGGGTCGCTCAGCTTGCTGATCAGCAGCCGGATGTCGATGCTGGGGTCGATGTGGTTGGAGTGCACGGTGTGCGCCGAGTTGGGCTCCAGCGACATCAGGTCCGGATGGCAGCCGACCAGCGTCCCGGCGTGGCTGATGATGTCGAGCAGTTCGCGCTCGTCGCTCAGGTCCTGCGCGGATTGCGCGGGCTGGACGCCGTAGTGGCGGCGCTTGGCCGACAGCGGCAGCGGGCCGGCGGCGCTGCTGCGGCGCGCGGCCGCGAAGGCCTGCGCCGCCCCGGTCGACGGGATGTACAGCTGCACCGCGGACATCGACCAGGTGCCGGCCCGGGTGTCGAGGTCGGCGCTGACGTAGCACAGCGTAACCGAGTCGTCGGCGAACACCGCGTCCTCGACGTGGTGCGTGATCTGGTCGTCGGCCACCGCGCGCAGGAAGGCATTGCGCTGCCGCGCCGCCTGCAGCACGTGCGGCTGCTCGGCCACCGGAGTCAGCGCCAGGCGCTGGCCGCCGCCGGTCAGGTAGTAGGTCTTGCCGGCGTGCGCTTCGTGCGACAGGTTGAAGAACAGCGTGCGCAGATGCTTGCCCGGCGGCGCGGCGCTCGCGCGCTCGTCATCGCTGCCGCAAGCGGCGAGCAGCGGCGGCAGGCCCATCACCAGGCCGACGCCGGCACCCTGCTTGAGGAAGTCGCGGCGGCTCGCGCCGGCCGGCGTGCGCCGCCGCGACGCCGTCATGCCCTGCAGACGCACTCTTTGCGCCCGGCGGATGCGCCGGCGCGGGCGCTGTGCCCGAGTCGTTGACGATTTCATGCTCAGACTCCCTTGGAGGTTGCGGGAGGGCCTGTTGCGCCGGCTATGATTCCTTTGTCATGTTTATTTGTTTGTCCGGATAAAGTGTCGATGACGCAGCCTGCCGTGTCAACACCCCTTGCGCCGTCGCGGTCGGCGCAGCCGCGCTATCGGCTGCTGGCGACCACGCTGATCGGCGACATCCAGGCCGGGCGCTATCCCGTAGGCACGCGCCTGCCGACCGAGACCGAGCTGTGCGCGCAGTTCGGTGCCAGCCGCTTCACGGTGCGCGAAGCGCTGCGCCGGCTGGTGGAGATGGGCCTGGTGGTGCGGCAGACCTCGCTCGGCACGCGCGTGGTGGCCACGCAGGCGCGGCGCGGCTATCAGCAGGTGATGCAGCAGCTGGCCGATCTGGCGCAGTACACGGCGAATGCGCAGTTGCAGATCCTGAACACGCGCACCGTGGCGCTGGACGGCGAGCAGGCCCGTTTCGTACGCGGCAAGGCGGGGCAGCACTGGCTGCTGGCCGATTGCCTGCGCCATGCCGGGCCGCCGCCGCCGATCTGCTGGGTCGATGTCTACATCCACCCCGACTTCCGCTCGTTGAGCGGGCTCGCCGGCACGCTCGACCGGCCGATCTACACCATGATCGAGCAGCAGTTCGGCGAACGCGTGCTCGAGCTGCAGCAGCGCATCGAGCCGGCCATGCTCGGCGCGGCGATGGCCCGCCGGCTGGATGCGGCACCCCGCTCAGCCGCGCTGCGCGTCGTGCGCCACTACCTGAACCGCAGCGGCGAGGTGATCATGGCCAGCGACAGCCTGCACCCGCAGGGCCGCTTCAGTTATTCGCAGACCTTCCGCTTCGATGCGGGGCCGGGCTGAGCGCGGATCGCGGCCCCAGACGCTCCGGGCAGCACCGCGGAGCACGTCTGTGGCGCGGCGCCTGGAGGAAACCGCAGCCGAAGCCGTGCGCTGGTTTCAGGGCAGCCGCGTGAACACCGGCACTTCGGCATCGCGCAGGCACTGCGCGGTCACGCTGCCGGTGATGACGCCTTGCAGGCCGGTGCGGCCGTGCGTGGTCATGGCCAGCATGGCGCCGCCCAGGCTGCGCACGAACTCCGGGATCGCCTGCTTCGGATCGCCGTGCAGCACCTCCCAGCCGGTGCCCACGCCATGGCGGCTGGTGATGTCGCGCGCTTTGTCGCGCACGTAGCTGGCCTCCTGCACGTCGCCTGCGGCCACGCTCGCCTCGCGCTGCGCCGACGCTTCGATCACCGAGACGACGATCAGCCTCGCGCCCAGCCACTTCGCCAGCACCGCGGCCTGGTCCATGATGGTTTCGGACAGCGCGCTGCCGTCCAGCGGCAGCACCACGCGGCTGATCTTCGACGGTGCGGCCGGGCCGTGCAGCCGCGGGCGAAACACCACCAGCGGCTCGCCCAGTTCGCGCAGCACGCTCAGCGCGACGTTGCCGAACATCGCCTTGACCACGCCGCTGCGGCCGTGCGAGCACATCGCCACCAGCGTGCCGGGCACGCGGTGCGCCTCGGCGCTGATCGCCGCGGCGATGCCGCCGGTGCCCGCGCGCACGGACAGTGCCTTGGCGCCAAGCGGGGCGGCCAGCGCCTCGACGTACTCGGCGGCGTGGCCGGGGTCGTCGTCGCCGTCGACGACGCGCAACAGGACCAGTTCGGTCGCGGTGGCCTGCGCCACTGCCGAGGCGGGGTCGAGCAGCTGTTCGGAAAAGCCGGATCCGTCGACCGGAACGAGGATGCGCTTGTACATGGTTCGTGTCCTTCGCTGGAGCCTTGTGCCGCCGGTGCGTGCTCAGGGCAGCCGCGTGAACACCGGCACGCCGGCATCGCGCAGGCACTGCGCAGTCACGCTGCCGGTGACCACTGCGCGCAAGCCGGTGCGCCCGTGCGTGGTCATGGCCAGCATCGCGTCGCCCAGGCTGCGCACGAATTCGGGGATGGCGTGCTTCGGATCGCCGTGCAGCACCTCCCAGCCGGCGGCCACGCCATAGCGGTCGCTGATCTCGCGCGCCCTGGCGTGCACGTAGCTGGACTCCTGCACGTCGCCGGAGGCCACGCTCGCTTCGAGCTGCGCCGACGGCTCGATCACCGAGACGACGATCAGCTTGGCGCCCAGCCACTTGGCCAGCGCCGCCGCGTCGGGCGCCATGCTTTCGGAAAGCGTGCTGCCGTCCAGCGGCAGCACCACCCGCGCGACCTTGGACGGCGCGGCCCGGCCGTCCGGCTGCGGGTGGAAGGCGATCAGCGGCTCGCCCAGCTCGCGCAGCACCTGCAGCGCGACGCTGCCGAACAGCACCCGCATCGCCCCGCTGCGGCCCTGCGAGCAGATCGCTACCAGCGTGCCGGGCACGCGCCTGGCTTCCTCGCGGATCGCCGCGGCCACGCCCGCCGCGCCGGCAGGCACGCAATGCGCGCTCGCAGCCAGCGGCGCGGCCAGCGCCTCGACGTAGCTGCGGGCGACTTCCTGCTCGTCGTCGCGCTCGGCGACGCGCAGCAGCGCGAGCTCGGCGCCGGTGGCCGCGGCCAGCTTGGAGGCCGGAGCCACCAGTTGTTCGGCGAAATGGGAGCCGTCGACGGGAACGAGGATTCGTTTGTACATGGTGCAGGCCTCGAAGGACGAAGGGTAGGTTGAACGGGGTCGGCTGATGATAGGCGCGCCCTGCGCGGGGCGCCTTGACGGCGCGCAGCGCTTCACAGGCTCATGCGGAAACGCCGGGCCGCTCCCGAGTTTCCTCATCCCCCTCGGGGGGCCTGACGCGCAGCGGCAGGTCTGGGGGCACCTTCAGTCGCGCCGGCGCAGCAGCCGCAGTTGCATCGGGCGCACGAAACGCGCGCCGTCGGGGCCCAGGTGCGGCTCGAAGCGGGCGCGCACCTGAGCGCGCAGCGCGTCGTCAAGATGCCGCTCGGCGAAGCTCACGTCGACCATGCGGCGCTCGAAATCGGCGAAATCGCGAAACTGCACCGCGGTATGGAAGCGCCGTTCGAGCACGGCGTCCCAGCCGCCGCCGGCCAGCGCGCGGTCGAGCGCGGCCTGCGCCGCCGCGCGCACCGTGCCTTCGTCGTTGAACAGGCGCACGATCTCGTTCAGCGGCCCGTCGTACACCGGCTCCGACACGTACAACACGCCTCGGGCACGCAGCACGCGCCGCGCCTCGGCGAGCGCGGCATCCATCGCCGGCAGCGGCACGTGGTGCAGCGACTTGAGCATCAGCGCGAGATCGAAGCCGGCATCGGCAAAAGGGATCGCCTGCGCCGGCGCGGCGACGAAGCTCAGGCCGGGCTGCGGCTCGGCCAGGTTCTTGGCGTGCTGGCGCGCATCGACCTCGAGCGCGCTGACGCGGCACGCGGGAAAACGCCGCAGCAGCGCGCGCGCCAGCCGCGCGTTGCCGCAGCCGAGCTCGACGATCTGCAGGCCGCGCTGCAGCGGCAGCAGTTCGGCCAGCAGCTCGAGTTCGTCGTCGACCAGAGGGGAGGCGTCGCTGGATGGGTGGCACATGGCGTGGCGGCTCGGAAACGGTGGCGCACCAGCCTACAGCCTGCGCAGGCGCACGGCCAGCGCCGCGGCGTTGAGCATGCCGAAGTGGCGCTCGACGATGCGGCCGTGCGCGTCGACGAACAGCGTCGTCGGCAAGCCGCGGGAGCCGACCGCCGGCCCCAGCTGCGCGCCGCGGTCCAGCCACACGGCGTCGAGGCTGAATGGCTGCGCGGCCAGGAAGCGCTGCACCGTGGCTGCGTCCTCGCCCTGGTTGACGTACAGGAAGCGCACGCCGCCGGCGGCTGCCTGCGCGGCGGCGAAGGCCGGCAGCTCGGTGCGGCAGGGCGCGCACCAGCTGGCCCACAGATTGATGACGGTCGGCTGGCCGTGCGCGAGCTCGCGCAGCTCGGCGCTGCGGCCGTCCGGCGCGGCCAGCGCCAGTGCCGGCAGTTCGGGACGCTGATGCACGCCGAGCAGCGCCGACGCCGCGGCCCAGAACAGCAGCGCCGCGGCGGCCGCGACCCCCAGCGCGCGGCGCAGCCCCGGCGCGCGCCAAGCGCGCCAGGCCAGCAGCGCCAGCGCCGCGGCCGCGCCCGCCCACGGCGACCAGCCGCCGTCGCGGATGTCGAGCACGCTCCACGGCGCGGCCAGGTAGGCGTCGGCCGCGCGGGCGACGTACGCCGCGCGCGCCGCCGCGAAGCCGGCCAGCGCCGCCAGCCACACCGTGTCGGCGGCGGCGCGCGCCTGCGGCCCGCCCAGCCTCGACGCCAGTGCCTGCGCCAGCAGCAGCGCGCCCAGCCACAGCAGCGGGCCGATCGGGAAGGCCAGCGGGCCCAGTTGCAGCGCGGCCACGTCAGCGGCCGCCGCGAGCCGCGGCGCCCTTCAAGGCTGCAGCCACTGCGCCCCGTCGGGGCTGAAGCGGGCGCGGCGGTGGCCGTCGGCATGCAGCTCCAGCCAGTCGATCGACAGCACCCGCGCGCTGACCACGGCGAAGTGCTCGCGCGACGCGCGCTGCGGCTCGTAGGGCTCGGTCACCGGGCTGCCCGGCGGCAGCGGCGACAGGTAGTCCTGCGCCGCCGGCGTCAGCTTCAACCGCGCCCAGCACGACGACACCTTCAGGCCCGAGCTTTGCACGTCCAGCGCCACGCGCAGCCGCAGCTGCCAGCTCAGGCGGCTCGACCAGCACAGCAGCGCGCCGATCGGCTGGGCCTGCATCTGCGCTACCTTGGCCGAGCGCGCGTCGGTGAAGAACACCAGCTCGTGCGCCGCGGCATCGACCTCGCGCAGCACCACCGTACGCACTTGCGCCTCGCCGCCCTGCACCGTGCCCAGCGCCAGCGTGCGCCATTCGTGGCCCGGCTGCTGCGCCGCCAGCTGCAGCTCCTGCCACAGGCTGGTCTCGATCAGCGCCAGCGAGTCGATGCGCGACATCATCATGGCGCCGCGACTCCCGGTCTTTCAGCTCTCGCGGCGCAGCGCCGGGAACAGCAGCACGTCGCGGATGCTGGCCGAATCGGTCAGCAGCATCACCAGCCGGTCCAGGCCGATGCCGCAACCGGCGGTGGGCGGCATGCCGTATTCCAGCGCGCGGATGTAGTCGGCGTCGTAGTACATCGCCTCCTCGTCGCCTGCTGACCGGTTGGCGGCCTGCGCCAGGAAACGCGCCGCCTGGTCTTCGGCGTCGTTCAGCTCGGAAAAGCCGTTGGCCACCTCGCGCCCGGCGATGAACAGCTCGAAGCGCTCGGCGATCGTCGGGTCGGCATCCGAGGCGCGCGCCAGCGGCGACACCTCGACCGGATAGTCGATGATGAAGGTCGGCTGCCACAGCTGCGGCTCGACCACGGCCTCGAACAGGCCGAACTGCAGCTCGGCCAGCGTCCAGTGCGCAGGCGCCTCTTCGCCGGCGGCGGCGATGCGCTCGCGCAGCAGCGCGGCATCGCGCGTCTGCGCCTCGCTCAGGCCGGCGTGCGCGACCAGCGAGCGGCTGACGCTCAGCCGCTCGAAAGGCGCATCCAGGTCGAGGCTCCTGCCGCCGTAGCTCAGCCGCGCCGAGCCGGTGGCCTGGCGCGCCGCATGGCGCAGCACGCCTTCGGTGAAGTCCATCATGTCGTGATGGGTCCAGTAGGCCGCATAGAACTCCATCATCGTGAATTCCGGGTTGTGCCGGACGCTGATGCCTTCGTTGCGGAAGCTGCGGTTGATCTCGAACACGCGCTCGAAGCCGCCGACCACCAGCCGCTTCAGGTACAGCTCGGGCGCGATGCGCAGGAACATCTGCTGGTCGAGCGCGTTGTGGTGCGTGACGAAGGGCTTGGCGTTGGCGCCGCCGGGGATCGGGTGCAGCATCGGCGTCTCCACTTCCAGGAAGCCGTGCTCGACCATGTGGTTGCGGATCGACGCGATGGCCTTGCTGCGCGCGACGAAGCGTGCGCGCGCCGCCTCGTCGGTGATCAGGTCGACGTAGCGCTGACGGTACTTCTGCTCCTGGTCGCTCATGCCGTGGAACTTGTCCGGCAACGGGCGCAGGCTCTTGGTCAGCAGCCGCAGCTTCGTCGCCTTGACCGACAGCTCGCCGGTCTTGGTGCGGAACAGCGTGCCCTCGCAGCCGACGATGTCGCCCAGGTCCCAGTGCTTGAAGTCGGCCAGCGCCTCGGCGCCGACCGCGTCCTGCGTCACGTACAGCTGGATGCGGCCGTGCGTCGCGCCGAAGGAGCCGTCCTGCAGCGTCGCGAAGCAGGCCTTGCCCATCACGCGCTTGAGCATCATGCGCCCGGCCACCGCCACGCGGATCGCCTGCGGCTCCAGTTCCTCGTTGGGCACCTGGCCCCAGCGGTGGTGCAGGTCGGCCGCATGGTGGCGCGGTTTGAAGTCGTTGGGGAAGGCCACGCCCTGGCGGCGCAGTGCCGCCAGCTTCTCGCGCCGCTCGGCGAGAAGCTGGTTCGTGTCGGCCGCAAGGATCTGGGACTCGTGTGACATGGTTCGGGCTCGGAGGGAACGCGGAATTCTAGAGGCGGCATTCAGGCCGCATCTTGGATAATCCGGCGCCGATCCGGCCCCGGCCCCGCCCATGACCCTGCGCATCCGACCTCGTCAGTGCATGCCCGCTTGCCGGGCCCGGGCGAGTGACTGAAGCCGATGCTGCGCGTCGACACGGCGCTGTACGGCGGCGCGATGCTGGTCGACCGCCTGCTGGCGCTGGTGCTGCTGCCGCTGCTGACGCGTGCCATCGGCGCCGCCGACTACGGCGCCTGGACGCAGACCCTGGTCAGCTCCAGCCTGCTGCTGCCGCTGGTGCTGTTCGCCTTCCCGACCACCATCGTGCGCAGCTTTGCCGCCGCGGCGCGGGCGGGCGAACGGCTGCCGAACTTCCGGCGGCTCGGGGCCATCGCGCTCGCCTTGCTGTGCATCGTGTCGGCCGGCGCGTGGCTGGCGCGCGTGCCGGTCGCACGCTGGATCTGGGGCGACGAGTCGCGGGTGCTGCTGGTGCCGGCACTGCTCGGCGTGCTGGCCGGCGATGCGGCGGTCGAGTTCGCCAACGCCTGGCTGCGCGCGGCCGGGCGCATCGGCTGGATCGCCGCCGGGCTGCTGCTGCGCAGCGTGCTGCGCTATGCCGTGGTCTGGGTGCTGGTCGTCCCCGGGCGCCTGCCGCTGGCCGCCTGGCTGCCGGCCTATGCGCTGGCGCAGGCGGTGCTGGGGATGGGCCTGCTGGCGCTGGCGGCGTGGCTGTTGCGGCGCCAGGCGCGGTCCGCGCCGCTGGCGGATGCGGCGCAGGTGCCGGAGCCGCTGGGGTCGATGCTGCGCTTTTCGGCGCCGCTGGTCGCGCTGGCGCTGTTCGGCGCGCTGAACGCCAGCCTCGATCGCTTTCTGCTCGTGCGCGGTCTGGGGCTCGAGACGGTGGCGGTCTACGCGGCGGCCATGTCTTTGTGCGCGGTGCCGGGCACCTTGCACGCCGTGCTCGGCTTCACGCTGTTCCCGGCGCTCGCGCGCGCCTGGCACGAGGGGCGCCGCGGCGAGGCGAGGCGGCTGACCCGGCGGGCGCTGTCGGTGTTCGCCGCCGCCGCCGTGCCGCTTGCCGCGGCCATCGCCGCCGCCGGCCCCTGGCTGCTGCCCTGGCTGACCACCGCCGGCTACCGGCCGGCCTGGCCGGTGTTCGTCGGCCAGTCGCTGGCGGTGGTGTCGTTCGGCCTGTACCAGATCCTGCTCTACCCGTTGCTGCTGGACGGCCGCAGCGGCCGCGTGCTGCGGATGGCCATGGTCTCGGCGGCGGCCAATGCCGCTCTCAACCTGGCGCTGATTCCGCTGCTGGGCATGAGCGGTGCGGCGCTGGCGATCGCGCTGTGCAATACCGCGATGCTGGCCTGGGCGCTGCCGCAGGCGCGTGCCGCGCTGGCCCGCACTGAGCGCCGATGAGCGGCTTCGATGCCCAGTTCCGCCTGAGCCCGCGCGACTATCTCGCGGGGCTGGATTTCTACACCTGGGTGCGGCACTTCCACGTGCTGCACGACCTGGTCGAGCACGAGCACGGCGATCTGCTCGAGGTCGGCACCGGCGACGGTGTCGTGCGCCGCTGCGTCCAGCCCTTCGTGCGCCGCTGCACGGTGCTGGACATCAACCCGGGCCTGCAGCCGGACGTGCTGGCCGATCTGCTGGACCCGCCGGCCGATCTGGCCGGTGCCTTCGATGCCGTGGTCTGCACCGAGGTGCTCGAACACCTGCCCTTCGAGCGCTTGCCGCTGGCACTGACGCGCCTGCACGGCTTCCTGCGCGCCGGGGGGCGGTTGTATCTGACCTTGCCGCACCGCAAGGCTCATGCGCTGTGGGTATCGCCGCGCCAGCGGTTGCACCCGCTGCGCTTCCCGGTCGGCCTGACCAGCCTGTCCGAGGCCTGGAACCGCTTCGTGCGGCGGCGCATCTGGATCGATCCGCATCACTGCTGGGAGATCGGCGACGGGCGCGTGCGGCGTGCGCAGGTGGAGCAGCGGCTGCAGGCCGCCGGGCTGAAGACGCTGGGCCTGCGTGAACTGCCGTACTGCGACTACTGGCGGCTGCAGCGATCCGCGCTCGCATGAGGCTGCTGCTCGTCAGCCACCACTTCCCGCCGATGGGCGGTGCCGGCGTGCAGCGCGCGCTGAAGTTCGTGCGCTATCTGGGCGGCTTCGGTGTGCAGCCGGTGGTGCTGGCCGGCGACGACCCGGACTACCTGCAGGACCCGTCGCTGCTCGACGAGCTGCCTCCCGGCTTGCAGGTGCTGCGCGTGCCGCACCGCACGCTGCTGCAGCGCATGCTGGCGCGGCGCGTGCCGTCGCCTGGCGCGGCGCCACCCGGCTTGCGTCGCGGCACCGGCCTGTCGCCGGCATGGCGCGATGCGCTGCTCGGTGCGTGGTCGGCGCTGCAGTGGCCCGATGAGCGCGGCGGCTGGGCACGGGCCGCGCGCGCGCCGGCACGTCGCTTGCTGCACGATGCCGGCATCGAGATGATCATGAGCACCGCACCGCCGGTGGCCGCGCACGCGCTGGCACGCCGGCTCGCGCGCGGCGCCGGCCTGCCCTGGGTGGCGGATTGGCGCGACCTGTGGGCCGACAACCCGGGACGCACCGCGCCCGCCTGGCGCCGCGCGCTGGAGCGCCGCGTCGAGCGGCGCTGGCTGCGCGATGCGGCCGGCGTGATCGCGGTGACGCCGGCCTGGCAGCGCCGCTACGCAGCGCAGCTCGACGGCCGCTGCCCGGTGGCCTGGATCCCCAACGGCTACGACGAAGCCGATTTCACCGGCTTGGTGCCGGCACCGCTGCCGGCCGACGGCGCGCTGCGTCTGGTGCACGCCGGCAGCTTCTATGGCCCGCGCGACCCGGCGCCGCTGCTGCAGGCGATGGACCGCGTGCTGCGCGAGCGCCCGGCCGGCGCGCGCGCGCTGAAGCTGCGCCTGGTCGGCGCCATCGGCAGCCGCTTCGAAGCCGCACTGGCGGCCTTCGATGCGCGCCATCCCGGCGTCGTCGAACGACGGCCCTATGTGCCGCATGCCGAGGCGCTGGCCGAAATGCGCGCGGCCGATGCGCTGCTGCTCGTCGTCGGCGCGGGCGACGGCCGCCGCGCCGAGGTCGTGGCCGGCACGCTGCCGGGCAAGCTCTTCGAGTACCTGCGCGCCGATCGCCCGGTGCTGCTGCTGGGCGATCCGGCAGGCGATGCCGCGGCGCTGCTGCGCCGCCACGGCCGCGGCTGGATCGCCGACGAGACGCGCCCGGACGAGATTGCTGCGGCCCTGGCCGCACTGTGCCACGCGCCGGCCGTGCCGGCGCCATCGGCGTCCCTGCCGGCCGTGCCGGCGCCATCGGCGTCCCCGCCGGCCCCGCCGCAGGCCGAGGTCGCGCGCTTCGAGCGCCGCGCACTGGCCGGCGAGCTGGCGGCGTTCCTGCACCACTGCCGCGAGCGCTGGCAGCACCGGCATGGCTGAGCCTGCGCGCCCGCATCTGTGCCTGTTGGGCGACGCCAGCAGCGTGCACCTGCGCCGCTGGGCGCAGGCGATGGCGGCGCGCGAGTTCCGCGTCAGCGTGGTCACGGCCCGGCCGCAGCCGCTCGATGGCATCGAGCAGGTGTCGCTGCCGCCGGTGCGGCGTTCATCGGACTGGCTGCGGCGCGCCGGCGCGGCGCGGCGCGCCGTGGCGGCGCTGGCGCCGGACCTGGTGCATGCGCACTACATCAGCTCCTACGGCTACCTGGCCGCGCGCATCGGCCGCCGCCCGCTGCTGATGACGGCCTGGGGCAGCGACCTGCTGGTCACGCCGCGGCGCAGCCGGCTGATGCGCGCCTTGACCGGATGGACGCTGCGGCAGGCCGATCTGCTCACCGGCGATTCGCTGGACCTGGTGGCGGCGATCGACGCCTACCACCCGCGCCGGCCGGCGCTGCAGGTCCACTGGGGCGCCGATCTGGCGCGCTTCGCGCCGGTGCCCTGGGCCGATCGCGGGGCGGCGGGCGCGCCCTTCGAGATCGTCAGCCTGCGCAGCTGGGAGCCGAACTACCGGATACCGGTGATCCTGGACGCGGTGGCGCAGCTGCAGCGCGAGGCGCCGGCGCGCCCGCTGTGCCTGCACCTGCTGGGCGGCGGGCCCGACGAGGCGCGGCTGCGCGCGCAGGCCGCGGCGCTCGGTCTGCAGGCGGTCGTGCGTTTCCACGGCCGGCTCGACGATGCCGGCATGGCCGCCGTGCTCGCGCGCTGCAAGGCCTCGGTGTCGGTGCCGGCCAGCGACGCGACTTCGGTCTCGGTGCTCGAGAGCATGGCCGCCGGCGTGCCGGTGATTGCCAGCGACCTGCCTGCCAACCGGCAGTGGCTGGATGCCGCGCTGATCGTGCCGGTGGACGACGCGGCGGCGCTCGCGGCGGCGCTGCGCCGGCTGCGCGACGACGACGCCTGGGCGCAGCAGGTCTGCGCCGCGCAGCGGCTGCGCATGCAGCGCGACGGCGACCGCGCCGTGCAGATGGACCGCATGGCAGCGCTGTACCGCGAACTGCTGGCCGCAGGGTGCCGATGAAGCTCAGCGTGATCGTGCCCTGCCGCAACGAAGCCGCCCACATCGGCGCCTTCGTCGACTCGCTGCTGCGGCAGCGCCTGCCGGCCGGCACGATGCTGGAGATCGTCGTCGCCGACGGGCGCAGCGACGACGGCACGCGCGAGCAGCTGGCCGCGCTGGCGGCGGCCGAGCCGCGGCTGCGCTGGATCGACAACCCGGCCGGCATCACGCCGGCCGCGCTGAACCGGGCGCTGGCCGCCGCCAGCGGTGAAATCATCGTGCGCATGGACGTGCACACCACCTACGCCGGCGACTACGCCGCCCAATGCGTGGCGGCGCTGCAGGCCACCGGCGCCAGCTGCGTAGGCGGCCCCTGGCGCGCGGCAGCGGCCCCGGGGCGCGCCGGCACCATCGCCGCGGCGTTCGGCAGCCGCTTCGGCGCCGGCGGCGCGGCGTCGCGCCGGCTCGACTTCAGCGGCGAGGTCGACACGGTCTATCTGGGCGCCTGGCGGCGCGAGGAGCTGCTGCGTTTCGGCGCTTTCGACGAGACGCTGGTGCGCAACCAGGACGACGAGCTGGCGCTGCGCATCGTGCGCGGCGGCGGGCGCATCTGGCAAAGCGCCGCGATCCGCTCGTGGTACCAGCCGCGGGCCTCGTTCAAGGCCCTGTTCCGCCAGTTCTGGCAGTACGGCTACTGGAAGGTGGCGGTGATCCGCAAGCATCGGCTGCCGGCGTCGCCGCGGCAGCTGGTGCCCGTCGTCTTCGTCGCCGTGCTGGCCGCGCTGGGGCTGGCGGCACCCTGGTCGGGCCGGGCCGCATTGGCGCTGGCGGCGCTGCTGGCCGGCTACGTGCTCGCGGCGCTGCTCGGCGCTGCGGCCGTGGCGCGGCCCTGGGCGTCGCCGGCACGCTGGCTGGGCGTGGCCTGGGCTTTCGGCTGCATGCACTTCGGCTACGGCCTGGGTTTTGCGCGCGGCCTGGCCGACCATCTGTTGCGGCGCCGCGCCGGCGCGCGCGCGACCGGGTTGACGCGATGAACGGGCCGCCGCATCACGACGAGCCGGCCGCGGTCGCCGCACGCTATGCGCAGCGCGTCGACGACGGGCGCTACGACCCGCTGCGCCCCGAGGTGATGCTGGCGCGGCAGGAGCGCGAACGCGTGCTCGCCGGGCTGCTGCGGCGGCATCTGCGCCGCCCGCTGCGCGAGCTGGACGTACTCGAAGTTGGCTGCGGCAGCGGCGACAACCTGCTCGAGCTGCTGCGCCTGGGGGCCGATGCGGCGCGCCTGGCCGGCAGCGAGCTGCTGCCGGCGCGCGCGGCCGCAGCCCGCCGGCGCCTGCCGACGGCCACCGCGGTGCATGCCGGCGACGCCATGGCACTGCCGTTCGCGCCGGCCAGCTTCGACCTGGTGCTGCAGCTCACCGTGTTCAGCTCGCTGCTCGACGACGATTTCCAGCAGCGGCTGGCCGAGCGCATGTGGCAATGGCTGCGCCCCGGCGGGGCGGTGCTGTGGTACGACTTCGCCTTCGACAACCCGCGCAACCGGCATGTGCGCGCTGTGCCGCTGGCGCGCGTGCGCGCGCTGTTCCCCAGTGCGGGCATCGACGCCCGCCGCGTCACGCTGGCGCCGCCGATCGGCCGCCGCGCCGCGGCGCTGCATCCGGCGCTGTGGCGGCTCTTTAACCTGCTGCCGCTGCTGCGCACGCACCGGCTGGCCTGGATCGGCAAGCCGCATGCGGACCGTAGAGCGTAGAGCGTAGAGCGTAGAGTGATGAAATCACTTCTTCAACTTCTTCACTACTTTGAAGCCGAGCATGAAGACCGTCACCGCGGCGCAGGCGAGCCGCCGGTTCCCGGCCGTGTTGCGCGCCGTGGCCCAGGGCGAGCGCGTCACCGTCACCTCGCGCGGCCGGCCGGTGGCCACGATCGAGCCGATCCGCGCGCGTACGTCCGTCGTGCGCGCCGGTGCCGCCAAGCGCCGGCTGCTGGCGCGGCTGGCCGGGCAGCCGGCGGCCGGGGTGTGCGACGGATCGCCCGACCCGCTCTACGACTGATGCTCGCCGCGATCGACACCAACGTGCCCGCCTATGCCGGGGGCGCCGCCGGCGCCTGCCTGCTGGCGCTGGCAACCGAACACGGCGGCCGGCTGGTGACGCTCGACCGCGGCATTGCGGTGCAGGCGGTGCCCCGCGCCACCGCCAGGAACCTCGTCACGCTGTCTGCCGCATGAATCGCCGCTTCCTGCCCTTCGCCCTGCCCGACATCGGCGACGAGGAGATCGCCGAGGTGGTGGACACGCTGAGGTCCGGCTGGGTCACCACCGGGCCGAAGACGCAGCGTTTCGAGCACGATTTCCGCGCCTTCCTCGGCGACGACTCGCTGCAGGCCATCGCCGTCAACTCGGCCACCGCCGGGCTGCACCTGGCGCTGGAAGCTTTGGGGCTGGGCCCGGGCGACGAGCTCATCACCACCACGCACACCTTCACCGCCACCGCCGAGGTGGCGCGCTACCTGGGTGCCGACGTGAAGCTGGTCGACATCGATCCGGCCACGCTGAACATCGACCCGGCGGCGGTCGAGGCGGCAATCACACCGCGTACCAAGGCCATCCTGCCGGTGCACTACGGCGGCCTGGCGGCGGACATGGCGGCGCTGCATGACATCGCGCGCCGCCACGGCCTGCGCGTGGTCGAGGACGCGGCGCATGCGCTGCCCGCCACGCACCGCGGCGCGCTGGTCGGCACGCTGGCCAGCGACGCCACGGTGTTCAGCTTCTATGCCAACAAGACCATCACCACCGGCGAAGGCGGCATGCTGGTGACGCGCGACGCCGCGCTGGCGCAGCGCGCGCGGGTGATGCGGCTGCACGGCATGAACCGCGACGCCTTCGACCGCTACACCGCCAAGGTGCCGAGCTGGTACTACGAAGTGGTGGCGCCGGGCTTCAAGTACAACCTGAGCGACATCGCCGCGGCGCTGGGCCTGCAGCAGTTGAAGAAGGCGCGCGCCTTCCAGCAAATGCGCCAGCGCATCGCCGAGGCCTACGACGCGGGCCTGGCCGGGCTGCCGCTGATCCTGCCGCCGCGCGCGCCGCACGGCGACATGCATGCCTGGCACCTGTATGCGCTGCGGCTGCGCGAGGACGCGCCCTTGGACCGGGACGCGCTGATCGAGCGGCTGTTCGCGCAGGGCATCGGCTGCAGCGTGCACTACATCCCGCTGCACCGGCATCCGTACTGGCGCGATCGCTACGCCTTGCGCGAGCAGGACTTCCCGCACAGCGACGGCGCCTACCGGCGCATGTTGAGCCTGCCGATCTACACGCGCATGGGCGAAGCCGAGGTGCAGCGCGTGGTCGAGGCGCTGCGCGCGGCACTGGCCTGAAGTGGCCAAGCGCGTCTTCGACCTGCTGGCGGCTGCGCTGCTGCTGATGCTGCTGTCGCCGCTGATGCTGGCCATCGCCGCGTGCATCAAGCTCGACTCGAAGGGGCCGGTGTTGTTCCGCCAGACGCGCGTCGGCCGCCACGGTGTGCCCTTCGGCATGCACAAGTTCCGCACCATGCGCGCCGATGCGCGCGGCAGCGCGCTCACCGTCGGCCGCGACCCGCGCATCACGCGCGCCGGTGCCTGGCTGCGGCCGCGCCGGCTGGACGAGCTGCCGCAATTGATCGACGTGCTCACCGGCGCGATGAGCCTGGTCGGCCCGCGGCCCGAGGTGCCCGAGTACGTGGCCCACTATCCGGCCGCGCTGCGCGATCGGGCGCTGGCGGTGCGGCCCGGCATCACCAGCCTGGGCGCGCTGGAGTTCCTGGACGAGGCCGAGCAACTGGCGCGCGCCGCCGACCCGGAGCGCGAATACATCGAGCGCATGCTGCCGCGCAAGGCGCAGCTGGCGGCCGACTATGCGGCGCGCGCCAGCCTGCGCGGCGACCTGGCCGTGCTGGCCCGCACCTTGCGCCGCCTGGTCGCGGGCTGAACAGCGCACCGCCACACGATGAGCGCGCCGACCCCGTGGCACCGGCTGGACCTGCTGCTGGCGCGGCTGCGCCCGCACCGCGAGCCGCTGTCGCTGCTGGCCGATGCGCTGGTGGTGGCCGCCTGCTGGAACATCACCTACCTGTTCCGGCTGGGCTTCGAGCGCTGGCTGTCGGCGCGTCCGGCCTACGACCACTGGGTGCTGCTCGGCGTGGTCGCCGCGTACCTGGCGGCCTTCGCGCTGTTTCGCGTGCCGCAGAGCATGTGGCGCTTCGCCGGCTTCGGCGAAGTGAAAAGGCTGACGCTGGCCTGCGCGCTGGCCGGCGGCGTCAGCGCGGCGGTGGTCATCGGCCTGGGTTTGAGCAAGGTGCCGCGCGCGGTGCTGGCACTGCATCCGGTGGTCACGCTGATGGGCGTGTGCGTGATCCGCATCGCCTACCGCATGCTCTACGAACACGCGCGCGCGCGCATCACCGGCGGCAGCGCCGAGATCCGCCGCGCCTTGGTGCTGGGCGCCGGCGACGCCGCACGCTGGCTGCTGGCCGGCATCCACCAGCAGGGCTGGATCGTGCTGGGGCTGCTCGACGACGACCCGGCCAAGCAGCATTCGCGCATCGCCGGCGTGCCGGTGCTCGGCCCGCTGCAGGCGGTGCGCGACGCGCGGGTGCGCGGCGCGGCCACGCACGTGGTGATCGCCATGCCCTCGGCCAGTCCGGCGCAGCGGCGGCGTGCGCTGGACCTGGCCGCGGCCACCGGCCTGCCGGTGCTGACCGTGCCCAGTGCCGTCGAGCTGGCCGATCCGCGGCGGCCGAACCCGCGCGTGCGCGACATCGAGCCCGAGGACCTGCTGGGCCGCGAGCCGGTGCGGCTGGACGAAGCCGGCATCGGCGCGACGCTGCAGGGCAGGACGGTGCTGATCACCGGCGCCGGCGGCAGCATCGGCGCCGAGTTGTGCCGCCAGGTGGCGCGCTTCGGGCCGGCGCGGCTGGTGCTGTACGAGTTGAGCGAATTCAACCTGTACACGATCGAGCAGGACTTGAGCGAAGCCTTCCCGGCGCTGCCGCTGGTGCGGCTGATCGGCGACGTCAAGGACCTGGACCATCTGCGCCGGACCTTCGCACGCTGGCGGCCGCAGGTGGTGTTCCACGCCGCGGCCTTCAAGCACGTGCCGCTGATGGAGGAAGAGGGCAACGCACCGGCGGCGCTGCGCAACAACACGCTGGGCACCTGGTACGCGGCGCTGGCCGCGGCCGAACACGGCGCCGAGCGCTTCGTGCTCATCAGCACCGACAAGGCGGTGAACCCGGGCAACGTGATGGGTGCGACCAAGCGCGCCGCCGAGATGGTGGTGTCGCACATGGCGGCAGAGCGCACCGGCACGCGCTTCATCGCCGTGCGCTTCGGCAACGTGCTGGGCTCCAGCGGCAGCGTGATCCCGAAGTTCAAGGAGCAGATCGAACGCGGCGGGCCGGTGACGGTGACGCACCCGGAGATCATCCGCTACTTCATGACCATCCCCGAGGCGGCGCGGCTGGTGCTGCAGGCCGCGGCCATCGGCGAGAGCGGCCAGGTGCTGGTGCTGGACATGGGCGAGCCGGTGAAGATCGCCGGCCTGGCGCGCGACCTGATCCGCCTGGCCGGCCATGCGCCCGAGGACATCGCCATCGAATTCACCGGACTGCGCCCGGGCGAGAAGCTGTACGAGGAGCTGCTGGCCGACGCCGATACCACCGTGGCCACGCCCTTTGCGCAACTGCGCGTCGCGCGGCTGAACGGCGAAGCGGCGCAGGGCGGCATGGCCGACTGGCTGCGCGATGCCGAAGCCGCGGCGCACGGCGGCGATGCGGCAGCCAGGGCGCTTCTGCGCCGGCTGGTGCCCGAGTTCGCGCCGCGTGCGGCCGACGCGGCTGCGGGCGACTACGGGCATGCGCCTGAGCGATGAGGCGTGCCGGCTGATCCAGGCACCCTGTACCACCCTATACTTTTCCGCATGAGATTGTCAGCCGGCGAGCGGCGCGCGGTCGAGGATGCCAGCCGCGAGATCCTGCCCGCCGGTGCGCGCGTGCTGCTGTTCGGCTCGCGGGCCGACGACAGCCGCCGCGGGGGCGACATCGATCTGCTGGTCGAGCTGCCGGAGCCGCTGTCGGCCGACGACGTGGTGGACCGAAGGACCCGATTCACCGCTCGTCTGTACCGTTTGCTCGAAGAACGGCGCATCGACGTGGTGATGACGCAGCAGGGGTCGCAGGACCGGCGCGCCGTGGTCATGGCCGCACGGCAACAAGGCATCGAGCTGGCGCGCAAATGAACCCGGATGACAGGCTGGCCGTTGCGCTGTGGGAAGCCGATCGCCATGCCGCGGCCCTGTCCGAGGCGCTGGCCGAGTGGGCAGCGCAGGCGGCGCTCGATATGGCCCAGCTGGAGCGCGATCGCCTGCTGCTGCGGCTGACCGATCAGATCCTGTTTCGCTTCACCAAGCTGCAGGACGCGCTCGGCGAGCGCTTGGTGCCGGCGACGCTGCAGCGGCTGGCCGAGCCATTCGAAGACTGGCCGATGCGCGACCGGCTGGAGCGCCTCCAAAAGTTGGGGTATCTGCCGGTGGACGACTGGCTGCGCTGGCGTGAACTGCGCAACCGTCCGGCGCATGAGTATCCAGACCAGCCCGAGTTGCGCTTTGCTGTCCTGAAGGCTGCGATCGGTGCCGCCGGTGAACTCGCCACCGCCTACGCGCACTGCAGGCAGATGCTGGCGCAGGCGTAGACGGCTGGTTTTTCACGCATTCACTGCAAGTGCCTGGCCTGACAATCCGGCCCTGCCATCGAACAGCCAATCACCGAAGGACTCCACCGGATGGGTGCCAGCGATCCTCTTGTCGACATCATCGCCGGTGCGCGGCCCAACTTCATGAAGATCGCGCCGATCCTGCACGCGCTGCAGGCGCGCCGGGCGGCGGGCAGCTCCTTGCGCGCGCGCCTGGTGCATACCGGCCAGCACTACGACGAGCGCATGTCGGGCGACTTCTTCCGCCAGCTCGGCATCCCCGACCCCGACGTCAACCTCGAGGTCGGCTCGGGCACGCAGGCCGAGCAGACGGCGGCGATCATGGTGCGCTACGAGCAGCTGCTGCTGAAGGCGCGCAGCGCGCTGTGCCTGGTGGTCGGCGACGTCACTTCGACGATGGCCTGCGCGATCACCGCGCAGAAGCTGTGCATACCGGTGGCGCATGTCGAGGGCGGCATCCGCTCGGGCGACTGGAGCATGCCCGAGGAGATCAACCGCCTGGCCACCGACGCCATCACCAACTGGTTCTTTACCACCAGCGAGGTGGCCAATGCCAACCTGCGCAAGGCAGGCGTGGGCGACGAGCGCATCTTCTTCGTCGGCAACACGATGATCGACACGCTGCTGGCCAACCTGCCTCAGTTGCGCGCGCCGGCCTTCTGGGCCGAGGCCGGCCTGCAGCCCCGCGGCTACTTCGTGATGACGCTGCACCGGCCGGCCAACGTCGACGACGCGCAGGGTTTCGCGCGCCTGCTGCGCGCGGTGGGCGAGGCGGCGGCCGGGCTGCCGGTGATCTTCCCGGTGCATCCGCGCACCGCCAAGACGCTGGCCGCATTGCCGGACAAGCCGGCCGGCCTGCGTCTGTTCGACCCGCAGCCGTACCTGGAATTCAACTACCTGGTGCGGCATGCGCGCGGCGTCATCACCGATTCGGGCGGCGTCACCGAAGAGACCACGGTGATGGGCGTACCCTGCGTGACGCTGCGCGACACCACCGAGCGCCCGGAGACGGTGAGCATCGGCACCAACGAGTTGATCGGCACCGACCCGGCGGCGCTGAAGCCGGCGCTGGAGCGGCTGCTCGCCGGGAAGTGGAAGAAGGGCGCGATTCCGCAGAAGTGGGACGGCAAGACCGGCGAGCGCATCGCCGAGGTGCTGGAGCGGCTGCTGCATGGTTGATCCGCTGCACAGCCTGCGGGTACCAAAGCCGGCTACGGGAAGAGCCGATTGAGTGCAAAATACGTGCAAATGAACTGCACCAAGCCAAGATCATGAATACCGTGCTGCAACAGCCCTTGGTCGAGCGATTCCGCGAGCCGAACACGCCCTACCTGTCTCCGGCACGGATCGGGGATTTCTTCGGCTTCCAGGTTCAGGAGTTGGCAGAGCGCGCGCATGTGCATCGCAACACCCCGACCGCAAGGCCCCAGGCACCGCAGTTGCAGAAGTACCTGCGGGACATGGTGAGGGTGCTCGCCGTGGCCGCCGAGATGACCGGCGACGAGCAGCGTGCCGCCTTCCTCTTGCGCAATGAACCACTGCGCGCCTTCGGTTACAAGACAGCCGATGCGTTGGTCCAGGAGGGGCGAACCGATGCGGTCATCGCCTATCTCGAGTCGCTCGCGGCGGGTGCCGCCGGATGATTCCGGACACTGTCCTCGGCGAGGGCAGGGACGAGGCCTGCTACCGAGTCATCTCGCCTGCCCATGCCGGCATGCCGTTGTCCGGCCTGGGCGCGGCGCGTCAGGGTGGCCGTTTCAACCGGCCCGGCCAGGAGGCCCTCTACCTGGCGGTGGACGAAGCCACCGCGCTGGCGGAATACAAGCAAGACAACCCGTGGCTGCCTCCAGGCACGATCTGCACGTTCTTCGTCCATGGCTTGCGGGTGGCCGACCTCAGGGCGGGCTTCGACCCGGAGAAATGGCCGCCGCTGTGGGTTGATTTCGCGGTGGACTGGCGGGCCGAGTGCTTTGGCAGGTCGGTCGAGCCTCCGACCTGGTACATGGCCGACGACGTCGTTGCCGAGGGGCTGGACGGCATCCTGTTTCCCTCGCAGGCCCGGCCTGGCGGTATCAATTTGGTGGTCTACCGGAGTTCTGCCCGGCCTACGGATCAACTGCGTGTGTACGACCCGGATGGCGCGTTGTTGAATATCGCTCGCCACACCGGCACTTCGTGATACGACCTCGCGCCGCGAGGCGTTCCCGTGCTGACGGTGAAAGCCCGTCGAGAACCATGTCGAGATTGGGCGCCATGGCGCTTTGCGGTTTCGCGCGTGTTCACGGGGTGCGCACCGGCCTTGCAGGTGACGGCCGGCGATGACCATCTACCTGAACGGCAAGTTCACCGCACAGCGCACGACCGGCGTGCAGCGCGTGGCCGCGCAGCTGGTGCGCTCGCTCGACGCGCGCGCCGCCGGCCGCTGGGTGCTGCTGTGCCCGCCCGGCGGGCAACTGCCGCAACTGCGCCGCATCGAGGCGCGCAGCGTGGGGCCGGCCGGCCTGCCGATCACGTTGTGGGAGCAATTCGTGCTGCCTTGGGCGGCGCGCGGCGGCGTGCTGCTGAACCTGGCCGGCGCGGCGCCGGCGCTGGCGCGACTGCAGCTGTGCCTGCTGCACGACGCCGCGGTGTTCGACCATCCCGAGGCCTACACGCGCCGCTTCGCGGCCTGGTACCGCTGGTTGTTCCGGCGTGTCGCGCGGCGGGCGCTGGCCTTGGCGACGGTGTCGAAGTTCTCGCGCGAACGCCTGGCGCTGGCCTTGCAGGTGGATCCGTCGCGCATCGCGCTGGCACCGAACGGCGCCGATCACCTCGATGCGATCGACCCCGACGACGGCGTGCTCGACCGGCATGGGCTGCGCGGGCAGCGCTATCTGCTTGCCGTCGGCAGCGACAATCCCACGAAGAACCATGCCGCACTGCTGGCCGCATTCGCGCGCTTGCCCGCTGAGCCCGGGCTGCGGCTGGTCATGGTCGGCGGCCGCCATGCCGCGGTGTTTGCCGATCCCGCGGACGGTGGCCGGTACGCCGACCCGCCGGGCGTGATCCGTACCGGCGAGCTCGGGGATGCCGAGTTGAAGTCCCTCTACGTGCATGCGCTGGCACTGGTGTTCCCTTCGCTGTATGAAGGTTTCGGCCTGCCGCCGCTGGAAGCGATGGCCTGCGGTTGCGCGGTGGCGGCGTCGCGGGCGGCCTCGTTGCCGGAGGTTTGCGGCGATGCGGCGCTGTATTTCGATCCGCACGACATCGGCGGCATGGCCGAAGCGATGCGGCGACTGTGTGTCGACGAGGCCCTGCGCGCGACGCTGCGCGCGGCCGGATCGCGGCATGTCGCCGGCTGCACCTGGTCGGCCTCGGCCTCGGCGCTGCTGGCTTCGCTGCATCTGAACGGAGAGCTGCCGTGAGGGTGCTTCAGCTCAGCAAGTTCTACCCGCCGGTGATGGGCGGCATCGAATCGGTGGCCTGGGAACTGGCCGAGGGCCTGCACCGCCTCGGCGTGCACACCGAGGTGCTGTGCTCGAGCCACCGCTGGCGCAGCGTGCACCAGACCACGAAGAGCGGGCACCGCGTCGTCAGGGCGGGCACCGTGGGCAGCTTGCTGTCGACGTCGATCGCGCCGCCGATGCCGCAGCTGTTGCGGCGCATGGCACGCGCTGCCGACGTCATCCATCTGCACATGCCGGACCCGATGGCCGCGGCCGCCTTCTGGGTGGCGCGGCCGCGCGCGCGGCTGGTCGTGCATTGGCACAGCGACGTCATTCGCCAGCGCATGGCCCTGCGCGCCTACGAACCCTTGCAGCAGTGGCTGCTCGGGCGCGCCGATGCGATCGTCGCCACCAGCCGTCCGTATGCCGAGGCCTCGGCGCCGCTGCGGCAATGGCGGCACAAGGTGCAGGTGGTCCCGATCGGGATCAGCGACGACCGTCCGGCCGCGTGCAGCCTGAAGGCCGCGGCGCTGCGCCGGCACTACGGCGGGCGGCGCATCGTCTTCTCGCTCGGCCGCATGACCTACTACAAGGGCTTCGACGTACTGATCGACGCCGCGGCGGCGCTGCCGGACGATTGCGTCGTGCTGATCGGCGGCGATGGCGAGCTGCTCGCCGACTATCGCGCGCGCATCGCCGCGCGCGGGCTCAGCGCCAAGGTCCACCTGCTGGGCCACGTCAAGGATGCCGAGCTGGCCAGCCACTTCGAAGCCTGCGACGTCTTCTGCATGCCCTCGACGGTGCGCGCCGAGGCCTACGGCGTGGCGATGCTGGAGGCCATGCTGATGGCCAAGCCGATCGTTGCCGCGAACATCCCGGGCTCGGGTGTGCCGTGGGTCAACGTGCATGGACAAACCGGCTTGAACGTAGCGGTGCGCGATACTGCGGCTCTGGCGGCCGCGCTGCAGGCGCTGGTGTCGGACGAAACGCTGCGGCACCGGTTCGGCGCGGCGGCGCGGCGGCGGTATGAAGAGGAATTCCGTGCCGAGATGATGGTCCAGCGCATGCTGGTTCTGTATCGCGGGCTGCTTGGCGGATGAGCCGTCCGGCTCTGGATCGAGCCGGCGCGCCGGCACCCCATCCACAGGAACGAGAAACTTGAAGGTCATGCTCGAGATGCGGCCGGCCCTGGATGGGCATGCCGGCATTCCGCAGGAAACGCGGCTGCTGTTCCGCGGACTGGCCCGGGTGCCGGAGGTCGAGATGGTGGGCCTGCTGCAAAGCGGCAACCTGGTGGTCGAGTCCGGCGTGCCGCTGCGCCGCGGCCGCGCGGCCGGCGCGCGCGGGGCGTCGAAGCACATCGACCGCATGTCGCGCGTGGTGGTGTCGCTGCAGCAGGGGCCGGCCTCGCACCGGCTGGAATACCTGCGCAAGCGGGTGCTTCAGTTCGCTGGTCCGCTGGGTGCCGCGGCGGGTGCGCTGGTGGGTTTGAAGGTTCCGCTCAGCGGCTTCGACGCCGCGCGTTTCAAGGATTTCGTCTGGCGCGCCATGTTCGAGAAGTCCTTGTCCGTCGATGACTTCGACGTGGTCACCGCGTGTCAGTACCGCGTCATGCGCTGGCCCTGGTCGATGGTCAACGCGGTGGGTGTGGCCTCGGGAGCGCTCGGCCATGCGGTGTATCCGCGGCTCGATACCGCGGGCATCGACGTCATGGTGGCCGAGACGCCCTATCCGGGACGCGTCAGCGGGACTACACGCATGGTGGTGCGCTACCACGACGCGATTCCGCTGCTGATGCCGCACACCATCAAGGACCGCGGCTACCACCGTGCGATGCACCTGCAGGCCTTGCGCCGCAATGCCGCCGACGGGGCGTGGTTTGCCTGCGTGTCGGAGTCCACCCGGCAGGACCTGCTGTCGGTTCTGCCGCAGGTCGAAGCACGCACGGTGACGATTCCCAACATGATCTCGCCGCAGTTCGATCACGAGCCGGCGCCGGCCGCGCGCGTGCCGGAGATCGTCTGGAGCCGCAAGAACCGCAGCGCGCCGCATCAGGGCGGAGCGCCGGTCGACGCCGCGGACCTGGCCGATGGCCAGTGGCCCTACCTGCTGATGGTGTCGACGATCGAGCCGCGCAAGAACCACCTGGCCTTGCTGGACGCCTGGGAGCTGCTGCGCGCCAGCGGCCACCCGCGTCTGAACCTGGTCTGCGTCGGCGGCCTGGGCTGGGACCACGAGGCCATCACGCAGCGCTTCTCGCCGTGGCTGCAAAGGGGCGGGCTGCATCTGCTCGCCAACGTGCCCACCGCCGACCTGCGGCTGCTGTACCGCCATGCGCTGGCCACCGTCTGTCCCAGTCTGGGCGAGGGCTTCGACTTTGCCGGCGTCGAGGCCATGCGCTCGGGCGGAGTCGTGGCCGCCTCGGACATCCGCGTGCATCGCGACGTCTACGCAAATGCCTGCGAATACTTCAACGCCTACTCGGCGCAGGACATGGCCGCCGCGATCGCCCGCGTGATTGCCGGCGACGCGGCGGGGCATCGCGCGCAGCTGCTCGCCGAAGGCAAGCGCGTGGCGGCGGCCTACATGCCCGAGCGCGTGTTGCCGCAATGGCACGAGTTCCTGACACGGCTCGTGCACCCGGATTCGGCGTTCAGCGCGGCGGCGGCCGGCAGTGCCCCCCCGTAAGCGCTTGCATGATGCGCTCGAAGAGCCGGCGGTGGCCTTGTGCATTCAGATGCACGCCGTCGCCCGCGGCCAGCGCCGGCTTCAGGCCCCCGTCGTTGCCGAGCAGGTCGCCGCGCACGTCGACGAAACATGCACCCAAGTCCGCCGACATGGCCGCGTCCACGGCCTGCATGACGGCACGTTGCGCCGCATCGGCATCGTTCCTGGGTTGGCTCGAACTCACCAGAACCACGGCGCCGCGTTCCAGGGCAGCGCGGCGCAGCAGCAGCAGGTTGTCGATGGTCTCGCGTGCAGGGATTCCCGCCATCGCGTCGTTGCTGGGAAAGCCGAGGATCACCAGGCGCGGCTTTTCGGGCATCAAGCTGCGGATGTCGAGCGCCGCGATCGTCGCCGGGCGCTGGGGCGGGCGTGGCGTGGCCGCCGGAAGCCAGTGATAGGTCAGTGTCCCCGCGCGTGCCGCATTGATCACGCGCACGCCGTCGCCCGCGACGGCCCGGGCCAGCAAGTCCGCCCAGCCCTCGCCCGCGGGCGCGCCGATGCCGGCGGCCGTCGAAGTGCCGATGACCAGCCAGTCGCCGGGCGCCACCTGCTCGAGTGCCGAATTCGGAGCTGCGGTGTCCGTGCCGCCGCCGCCGCCGCCGCCGCCACCGCCACCGCACGCCGCGAGCAGGCTCGTCAACAGCGGCGCGAGAGCAAGCGCAAGAGCATGGCGGACCCGATTCATGATCCGGCTTCGGTGAAGGGCGATGGGCGGCCCGGGCGGCACGCCCGGCACGGTGGTGATGGCGGTGATGGCGGTGATGGCGGTGATGGCGGTCATGGCGGGGCGGAGTATCGCAAAGGCCGCACGCCCCTTCGGTTACTGCAGTGTTCCACGCTGTGCGGCACTCGAGAAAACCGATGGATTTGTCGGGCTGGCTAGGCGCAAACCGCAGTGATACCCGTAGGTATCACGAGGATTTGCAACGACGCCAGGGCGGCAAAGACGCGGTTTTATGTGCTGCATAGCGTGGAACACTGCACTAGCATCGCCCCCCACATGTCGACTCTGCCTGCCCTGCTCAGGCGGCTTCTGCGCCGCCGCCGCCCTGAAGCCTTGCGCCGCGCGCCGGGCGATGCGAACTTCGTCGACGTCAGGCAACTGATCGAGCAGCTGTCCCACGAGGATCTGCTGCGCAGCGCCGACGACTATTTCGCCCGCATGACCCCGGCCAGCGAGCAGTGCCGCAAGCCCTTTTCGAATCCTGCCGATGCGGTTCATCTGACGCGGCATCTGGCGCTGGTGCTCGAGGCGGCGGATCTGTTTCGCCAGGCGCGGGTGCTCGATTTCGGCTGCGCCACCGGCTGGTTGACGATGGACCTGGTGCAGATGGGCTGCCGCGCCGTCGGCGTGGACATCTCGCCCGCGGCGATCCGGCTGGCGCAGGCAGGCAAGTCGGCCCGCGGCGCGGCGGCGGCCAAGGCCGAGTTCCTGGTCTACGACGGCCGGCGCCTGCCGCTGCCCGATGCCAGCGTCGACCGCATCATCTGCTTCGATGCCTTCCACCACGTGCGCGACCAGCGTGCGGCGATCTTCGAGTTCGCGCGCGTGCTCAAGGACGGCGGCCGCGTGGCCTGCATGGAGCCCGGGCCCCATCACTCCAGGACGCCGCAATCGCAGATGGAAATGGCGCAGTTCAAGGTCATCGAGAACGACGTCTCGATGCCCGACATCGCGCGCCACGCGGCCGACGCCGGTCTGGACCGGCCGCAGATGGTGGTGCAGTTCCAGCGTCCCTTCGTCGTCGACGTCGGCGAGTTCAACGCCTGGGACGCGCAGGGCGTGTCGCTGCGCTTCGGTGCCCGCATGTGGCGCACGCTCGATGCGCAATTGACCGACGGCCAGTGCTTCTACATGCTCAAGGGGCAGCCAAGCCGCGACAGCCGCAGTGCCGACGGCCTCGAGGCGCGCCTGACGCTGCGTGCGGCGCGCCGCGCGAGCGGTGCCGGCCTCGCACGCATCGAACTCGAGGTGCTGGCACTCAACAGCGGCAACCGGCATTGGATCACCGCCGCCATGCCGGGTCAGGTGAATCTGGGCGTGCACCTGCTGTCGGCCGAGGGGCGGATGATCGACCACGACTACGCACGGCTGCGCCTTCCGCAGGGGCCCGTGGCGCCCGGCCAGGAGCTGCTGATCCGGGGCACCGTGCCCTTGCCGCAGCTTCAGCGCTATCGCCTGCAGCTCGACCTGGTGGCCGAAGAGGTGAGCTGGTTCGCAGCCCACCGTCCGGGCGGCACTCTCGAAGTGCCGGCTGAAAGCGTCGAGCCGGCGTAGAGCGGCGTAGAGCGGCGTCGCGCGGCGTAGAGAATAGAAAGCCGAGCGGCAGCCGCCGTGCTGCGGATCAGGGGGCGCTGTACTTGCCCAGTTCGGAAGTCACGCGGCGCTCGAGGGTCTTGCCGTCGATGTTGTAGCGTATGAGCTCGACGCATCGAACTTCCGCGCTGAGTTCGATCGACCACCAACACGTGCGCTCATAGGTGCGGACGTCGCGAGATTCGCTGTCGTCCCCATAGTTCGCCTCGCGCGTGTGGATGCGCAGACTGTCGTAGCTGCCGGCAGGAACCGTGACCACTTCGCGGCCCTCGACCGTCGACATTCCTCGCCACTGAAAGTACCCAGTGTCCTCGTCCCATTGATACTCCAGCCGCTCGACCGGCCACTCCTTACCTGCATAGAGTGGAAAATCGTACGACTTGCTTGACGGGTTGGGATAACGACCGGCCATGCCGAAAATATCTTCCTGAACCCAATTGCCGTCGCGCGTGTACCAGACACGGTAGTCGGATCCCGGCGGATCAAGGTCGCTCGTGTAGCTGCCCTCGTCCCGGACTTCGGCGACGCGCCAAATCTCCGTCTTCTTGCTCTCGTTGCCGTTCCACAGGTCCGTTCTTTGCCACTCGAAGCTTTCGCCGACCTGCCTTCGTTTGGCGTAGTAGCGCTGCGCTTCGACTTCAACGGCGATGCGCACTCGCGCTTCCCCCGCTGCGCTTCGCGCTGCATTGCGGAAGACGAAGGTGATCTCGCCGGTCTTCATGCCGGCCAGGCTGACGATGCGGCGTGTGGGCGTATCTTCGATCACGTCGACGACGGCCGATGCCGGCTCGACGGACCAGGTCGTCTCGCTCGAAGAACTGAATTCCACTTTCGACAGATCCAGCTTCCAGAACGGGACCGTCAATCCCGCGGCTTCGTCGCCCGAGCGGGTCTGCGTCTTGTCGAAACCCGGAAGTTCGACGCTTACCGTAAACGCTGCGGCTTCGGCCTCGGCTGGGCCGTCGCCGCCATCGCCGCCGCAACCGGCCGTCGCGAGCAGCAACAAGGAAGCGGCAGCCAGGCTGCCGGCACGCCGGCGCACAGACTGCAGGGCCTCGATTCGGGGAGCATGCATTTGGGGATCTCCTCTTTGCCGTACCTGATTGGGGATGAAGAGTTTGCTCCCGATTCCCGAGCCGATGCGGCTTATTTCCTTTCCAGCCAGGAGCGCAATCGCCCGGCGATCGCCCGCAGGTCGTGCACGCGGCGCGGCGGCGCGGCCGGGCGCGCGGCTGCGCTGCTCCCTTCGCGCGCCTGCTTCAGCAGCGACTGTGTCAGCGCATCGCCGGGGCTGAGCGCCAGGGCGGCCTCGAGCGCGGCTGCGGCGTCGGACCAGCGCTGCTGTTGCAGCCGCAGCTGGCCCAGGCTGCGGTGTGCCAGCATGTTCTTCGCGTTCAGCGCCAGCGAGCGCTCGACCAGCGCGCCGGCCCAGCGCGGCTTGCCGCGCTGCGCGCACAAGGCGGCCAGCACCTGATGGTAGGTGCTCGAACGCACGCGCTGGCGCCGGTCGAGCAGCGGCCGCGCGGTGCCGGCGACCACGGCGCGCACGAAGGGCGAAATGAAGCCGATCTCGGCCAGAAAATGATTGGAAGGGTGGCCGGAATAAGGCACGCGCAGCACTTCGGCCTGCCCGAACTGCGGCAGCACTTCGCCCTCGATGTAGCGCCGGTCCAGCGGCTCCTTCGGGTCGAAGATCACGATGGCGCGGCAGCGCGGGGCCGGCTGCGCGGCTGAAGCCAAAGGCTGGTGCCGGAACTCGACCCGGCTTTGCCAGACCTTGGCGCCGTAGCGGGGGTGTACCGACACGCGCGGCGAACTGGCCACCACCTCGCAGTCGATGTCGCGGCAGAAGTACAGCGCCGCATAGGCGCCCAGGCTCGATCCGTAGGCGACGACGCGGCGGTAGCGGCCGAGCACCGGCTGCACCGCGGCCAGGAACGCTTCCCGCGACAGTGATTGATAGAAGTCCTCGCCCTTCCTGCGCACCGCGACGATGTCCACCGCCATCCGGCGCAGGAAGTCCTGTGCGAAGTGCGGCCGATCCGACAGATACAGCAGCGGATCGAAAACGATGGCCAGCACGCGCGCCGGCCTGGATTGGACGAAGTAGTCGATGCGGGTCGCGTCGTCCTCGTGCAGCACGCGCTGCTGCCAGCCGGCGGCGGGGGGCGTGTTCAAGCGGCCGGCTGCAGTTGCACGTCATCGACCAGGAAGGCCAGCGACCGGTGGTCGTCCGAGCCCGCCTCGCATTGCGCCGGGACGAAGGGCGTGCGGCAGACGATGCGGAAGACCTGCCGCGCGTGCGGCCGCTGGTCCCCCAGCGGCAGCTTGATCTCGAATGGCCCGCGTCGCGGCTCGAGCTGCAGCGTCTCGCCTTCGGGCGTGCTGATGTCGAGCTTCAGGCGCCCGCCCCGCGGCGCGGCGTGGCGGCAGCTCAGGTGCAGGACGGCATGAGGCTGCGCCGGCTGGCGCACGCGCAATTCGAGCACCGGCGGTGCCCAGCCGTCGGCGTGCAGCGGGGCGAAGAAGCCGGGGCGGATCAGCTGCAGCGCGCGGTGCTGGCGGATCTGCGCCTCGAGCGCCTGCACGCCCTGCGGTGCCAGCCAGGCGGCGGCCTGCCGCAACAGCTGCTCGAGGCGCGGCACCAGATCCACCGCTTCGGCCTCGAACGGATGTTCGGCCTGCAGTTCGGCGAAATGCGTCAGCAGCCAATGGGGCGGTGCCGGACCCAGGTGGCGGTGCACGACCTGCATGCCCTCCAGCGCGACGCGTTCGCGAAAGCGCATCGTGATCGCACCCGGGTGCAGCCGCGACTGCGCTTGAACCTCCTGCACGCAGCCGATGCGGCCCGGATAGGCCTTGAACAGGCGCAGCCAGAAGTCGTAGTCGAAGGCGGCGCGCAGCGTGGTGTCCAGGCCGTTCAATGCGGCGAAGACCTCGCGGCGGAAGAATGCCGACGGCTGGCAGATGTGACAGCCGTCGGCCCATTTCTCCAATGGCGCCGACGGGCCGGCGCTGGGGTAGCTGCCGATGCGCCGGCCCTGTGCGTCGATGTGCTCGGCTTCGCCGTAGACCATGACCGTGCCGGGCTCGCGCGCAAAGGCGTCCAGTGCGCGCCGTACGGCGCCGGGCGTGTACAGGTCGTCGGAATTGAGCCAGCCGACGATCGTGCCGCGCGCGCGCGCGACCGCCGCATTGACCGCCTGCGCCGGCCCGGCATCAGGTGCCGAGCTCCAGCGCAGCCGCCCGGGGTGATCGGCGGCCAGCGCGGCCAGCATGCCGGGCGTGCCGTCGGTGGAGCCGCCATCGGCGACGACCAGCTCGAGCGATGCGAGGTCCTGCGCCATCACGCTGGCCACCGATTCGGCAATGAAGGGCGCCTGATTGAAGGTCGGCATGACGATGCTGACCTGCGGCGGCTCGGGCCTCGGGGCTTTGAACAGGCGCAGCGGATTCAAGGACGACGCCATTTTCAGAAGCAGCATTGCGACTGCACCAGACGATAGGCCTGCAGGCCCAGCCGCTGCCGCCGCCGCAGTTCGCCGATGCCCAATGAACGCAGCCGGCGCGGCAGTTCGCCCAGCGCAGCGTCGGGCACCGTCAGCACGATGTCGTCCCAGGTGATGCCGGGCAGCGAGCCGCCCTGAGGCAGCGCCGGCGGGGGACCGAGCAGCACCGGTATCGCGCCGGCCGCCAGCGCCTCCCACAGCCGCAGCGAGTTGGGGCCGGCGCCGGCAGGGCACAGGGCAAACACCGAATCGCTGAGCATGCGGTTGTACCCGGCCACCGACGCCTCGGCCTCGCGCGCCGGTGCGAGCGCACGCCCTTGCACCTGGTGCTCGTAGACCACGTGCTCGAAGTGCCAGCGGTCCTCGGTGACCCGGATCTCGAAGCCGGGCTCGGCGGCGAGGCCGCGCAGGCGCAGGCGCACGTCCGACAAGTAGTGCGCCAGGTGCACGCCGGCAAACGAGGCCAGGATGCTGCGCTCGGCCGGGTCGCGGCCCGGCGTCAGACCGTCGCGCCGCAGCGGGTCCTCCACGTTCACCGCATACAGGCTCCACGGGTGGATGCCCAGACCGGCAGGGCCCGGCGCGCGCAGATCGCCGGCCGTGGCATGCGACCACCACAGATCGGTCACGCCGAGCCGGCGCCACAGGCTGAACAGATCGCGGGCGCGAATGTGCTGGCACACGGTGTGCACGCGCAGCCCGACGCCCAGTGCGGCCAGCGCGTGCCGCAGGCCCGACAGCCGCACGCCGGCGATCTGCAGCACCGGCTCCAGCTGCGCCTGCCCGGCATCCACGCGCTGCTTGTCGAGCCAGGTCGCCCAGGGCAGGCCGAGGTAGCAGTGCATCTCGCCCGGCGAGGCGCCGGCGCAGTCCAGGCGGGCATGCGCGTCGAAGGCGGCGGCTTCGGTGCGGCACGGGAACTGCCAGAACATCAGGTCCTGCGCATCGCGCGGCGCGTCCGCCACCGGCTGGGGGAACGAGCTCCATGCCGGCTTCACGAAGCCGTGGCGGAAGAAGGCCAGGTCGCGCAGGCGCGCGCCGCCGCCGGGCAGCTTGTCCGCCGCCACTTCGCAAGGCGCAGGCTGCAGCCAGTCGCGCAGCTGATGGAGCCCGTCGCGTGCTTCGGCCACCTCGAAGCGCCCGAACCAGAACGATCGCCAGGGCTTGCGCACCGGCGCGGCAGTTCGTGTGCCGATGCTCACGGCGGCGTGCTTGGCGGCGCGTCCAGCTTCGGTGCCGGGGTCGGCCACCACGGCGGGCCCGCGGGAGGGATCAGCGGCGGCAGCGCCGGTTGCGCCCCCGGCGCCAGCTGCGGCTGCAGCAGCGGCAGCATGGTCTTGAAGGCTTCGGTGTAGTGGCGCGCATCGCTGTCGTCGTTGACCACGTACGGCGTGATCAGCACCACCAGTTCGGTGCGCGCGCCCTTGCTGTTGTCGACGCGAAACAGCTGGCCGATCAGCGGCAGCCTCATCAACCAGGGCACGCCGCTGTCGCCGGTGCTGCGGTCGTCGGCGATCAGGCCGCCCAGCAGCACCGTGCTGCCGTGCTGCAGCGTCAGCTTGGTGTCGACGTTGCGCGTCAGGAAGGTGGGCGAATTGTTCACGCCGGTCGTCGTCGACTGCGCCGCGCTGACCTCCTGCTTGACGTCGAGGTCGATGCGGTCGCCCGAGAAGATCGACGGCTTGATGTTCAGGATCACGCCGGTGTTGCGGTACTGGATCGACTGCAGCACGCCGGTGCCGTTGTCGGTGCTGCTGCTGATCGTCGATTGCTGGCTGGTGACGATCGGCACCTCCTGTCCCACCTGGATGCGCGCGGTTTCGCCGTTGCGCGCCACCACCCGCGGGCTCGACAGGATCGTGGCGCGGTCCGAGGTGGCCAGCGCATTCAGCACCAGCCGCACGTCGCCGGCGCTGGCCAGCCGCGTCAGCGTCAGCCCCGCGGTGCCCAGGCCGAGGCCGCCGAGCGTGCCGACCGTCGTCGACGAATTCGCTCCGGAGTCGCGCAGCAGCCATTCGATGCCGAAGCTGAAGTCGTCGGTCAGCCGCACTTCGGCCACCGTGACCTCGATCAGCGCGGACTTCGACGGTTGGTCCAGCGTGGTCAGCAGCGAGATCAGCTGCGAATAGTTGTCGGCGTTGGTGTTGAAGATCAGCGTGTTGGTGTTGCTGTCCACGACCAGCCGGCTGCTGCCCGAAGCCGCCGCAGCGGCTGTGTTGGCGGCCGCCGGCGCCAACGCAGCCCCTGCGGCCGGCGTGCCGCCGGCCGCGCCGCCGGCGCTGGCGCCGCCGGTTCCGCCCTGCATCACCTGGCCCAGCGTGCGCGCCAGGCTGTCGGCGCTGACGTTGCGCGGCGTGTAGGTGAAGAAATTCTTGCCTGCCGTCTGCTTGTTGGGCTGATCCAGCCTGTCCACCCAGCTCTTGATGTGGCGCAGCACCTCGTCGCTGACCGAAAACACCAGCAGCGAGTTGGTCGCCGGCACCGGCAGCAGCATGATCGGGTAGCGCACGCCGCCCGACTGCAGGGGCTGGTTCGGCGGCGGCATCGAATAGCCTTCGGCCGTCAACACCTGCTGCAGCGTCGATGCCAGTTCCGGCGCCGACCAGTACACCGGCGAGATGCGCAGGCTCGAGCGGCCGCGCATCACCGGCTGGTCGAGCAGCCGGATGGTCTCGATCGCCGCCGCGACGTTGTCGCTGGTGCCGCTGAGCATCAGCGCATTGCGCGTCGCATCCTCGGCCACGGTCACGCGGTTGCCGAAGATCGTCTTCATCCAGCCGGCCACCTCGGTGTTGCGCACCGCCTCCAGGTCGACGAGCTGGAACACCGGACGCATGCGCTCGGGCGTCTCGGGCTGCGCCGCGCCGCGGCGCAGCTCGGGCATCGCCCCTGACTGCGCCCCGTCGGGCACCACGCGCACCATGGCACCGAAGTCCAGGGCCACGATCCCGAAACTCCTGAGCAGCAACTGCATCGCGCTTTCGACCTGCGCGGCCGTCTGGCCGGGCGGCGTGCGGAAGGAAACCAGGTCGCGCCGCTCGGCCACCTTCGGATCGAACTGCACCGTCCTGCCCAGCATGTCGGCGTACACCACCTGCACCAGCGTCGTCAGCGGGACCTGGTTGAAATTCAGATGGAACCCCCCCGGGCGCTCCGGCATGAACGGCGACGCCGCCTGCGCTGTCTTGCCGCGTGCCGGCGGCTCCGCCGCCGGCGGCGCGGGCATGCGCTCGAACTCGGACTGCTGCGCGCCGCTGTCGGCGGCCGCCGCGCCGCTCGTGCCCGGGGCGCGCATCGGCGGGGCGAGCGGCGGCGGCACCGGGGCGGGCTGAATGCCCGAGCAGCCGGCAACGACGGCCAGCATGGCGGCGGACAGCAACAGGCGCACGGGCATCAGCGGAACGGTTCCAAAAGCTCAACCTCGAAGTATCGCCGCAGCGGCCGGCTGCTCCCCGGCGGATTCGAGCGTCGGCACGCGCGCAAAGTCATGACTTGTGCTTCGGCGGCTCCGGCGCGAGGCCGGGCGTCACCGGCAGCCAGACCGATTTGGGCGCATCCGGCGCACGCACCCGCACGCGGTCCGGCTCGATGCCTTCGATGCGCGAGCCGTCGGGCAGCTTGTCGCCCCGCTTCAACTGCTGCGAGGCCCGCGCCGGCAGCTCGAAACTGACCACCACGTAGCGGGTGCCGGCGATCTCGTAGTAGCCGGTCAGGCCCCATTTGGGCGGGGGCGGCGCTTCGGCGCCGGCCGCGCCGGCGCGCGGCGCCAGCGGGCCCCACAGCGTCGACTGCGACAACAGCGCCAGGGCCGGCGCCGGATCGGGCAAGTGCGGCAAGGGCGCCAGCGGCGGCAGCCGCGCGGCCTGGCGCGGCGCGACCAGCGGCGTTTCCTGTGCGCTGCCCTGAAGCAGCGCCAGCCCGGCCAGCACCGCTGCCGTCATCAGCAGGGCCCACAGGCGCCAGAGTCCGCGCACGGTCATGAGCCAACCTGCGCGCTTGCGCGCTTCGGTGTGAGCGCTTTGGAGCGGCCACGCGCGCTCACGATGACGGCCCCCGCGCACCCAGCTCGAACAAGGCTTCCAGCTCCAGCTCCACCATGCGCCGCGAGTCGTTCTCCACCGCCAGGCGCGACACCCAGATCCAGCGCCGGCTGCTGTGCAATGCGGCCAGCACCTGGTGCAGCGCCTCGGGCTTGAACTCGAAGGACAGGCGCGCGCGCGCCAGGCGCATGTCGGCCGGCAGATCGAGCTTGCGCCCGCCTTCGGACGGCGCCGTGCTGCGTGCCGGCAGCACCGTCACCGCCAGTTCGCGCGGCTGCAGTCCGGCGGCGGCGAGCTGCTCGCGCAGCCAGTCCTGCAGCATCGCCTGCATGCGGCCTTCGCTTTCCTCGCGCCACGCCAGTGCGCGATAGTCGGCCAGCCGCGCCTGGGCCTGGTCGCGCAACGCCGGCCAATGCTGTTCGCCCTGCACCGCGCGCAGCCGCACCAGCTCCTCGGTCAATGCCGCGCGTTGGCTGCGTGCCGCATCGAGCGCATCGCTCATCTCCAGCAGACCCAGCAGCCACAGCAGCGCCGCGGCGGCGATCAATCCGGCGCGCAGGCGCGGATTGCTGCGCAGCTCGTCGCGCCAGCCGCTCATAAGGCAAGCTCCGCGCTCGAGCGCTCCGGTGTGAGCGCTTTGGAGCGGCCACGCGCGCTCATAAGGCAACCTCCGCGCTGATCGCGCTGCGGTGTGAGCGCTTTGGAGCGGCCACGCGCGCTCACGGCTTCTTTTCGCCGCTTGCCGCGGCGCCTGCGGGCGCAGGCGAGCGGTTGCCGCGGATCTCGGCCGACAGCGCCACCGTGCCCGGCGCCGCCTCCTGCGTGTCCTCGCGCACGTCCTGCAGCCAGCCGCCGCCTTCCAGCGCGCGCACGTAGGCGATGCGCGCCGTGCCCGCCGGCACCGCAAGCACCAGCCGCAGCCGGCGGCCGCCGCCGTCCATCTCCAGCTTGCGGATGCGGCTGCCGTCTCCGGGCAGCAGCGCCGCCACGTGAGCCAGCAGCGTCAACGCATCGGCATGGCTGACCGCGGCGGCCAGCGCGTCCAGGCCGGCCAGCGCCGCCATCGCCTGGCTGCGCGCCGTCAGCACCGGCTGCGCCTGCAGCGTCAACTCGGCCTTCTCGGCCTGCAGCGCCTCGAGCTGCTGCGCCACCGCCCAGTTGGCGTGCAGCAGCCACAGCGTGGGCAGCAGCAGCGCCGCCAGCAGCACGGCGGCCAGCGCATGCGTGCGCAGGCGCGCACGCTCGATGAGGGCGTTCAAGCTCGTCACCGGCGCCCACGGCGCGTCCAGCCAGGCCGCGCCGGCGTCCGGCGGCAAGGCCGGGGGCTCGGGCTGTTGCGCATCGGCAGGCACACCCGCGCTGCGCTGGAAGTTCATCCAGGCGGCCGCATCCGGCGCCTCGGGCCACCAGCGGCTGGACCGCAGCTGCCGGCTGCGCCAGAACTGGCCTTCGACCCCCGTGCTGCAGGCCTGCAGCACCAGGCCGTCGTCGTGCGCAGGCCGCAGCATGGTTTCGGGCAGCGTGCGTGCGGGCTGGGCCGGCAGGCCGGCCGCCTGCGCGCGCTGCTCGAAGGCGCGCTGGTCCCAGGCGAAGGCCATGGCCCCGTCGCGCCCGCCGGCCACCGCGTAGCCGTTGTCGCCGAACGGCGACCAGGCCAGCAACTGCAGGCGCAGGTAGGCGCGCCGCTCGGCGGGCGGCACCGCGTCGTAGGGCAGCCAGCGGAAGCGGCACAGCGCGCGCGCCACGCATTGCAGCTCGCCGCGGCCCTCGCCGGCCCGCACGCCTTCGGGCAGGTGCAGCGGGCTATGGCGCGGCAGCTGATGCTGCCGCCGCGATGGGCGCAGCCGCTGCCAGAAGCGGGGGATCGGTCTTGTCATCGTGCTGCGTGGGCCGACGTACCTGCCGCGTCTCCAGGATGAGCCAGGGCAGCGTGCGCGCATCCGGTGCGAGCATCACAGTGTATTCGAGCGCCCTCGCGTCCTCGGGGCGCCACAGGCGCAGGCGATAGAACACGCCGGGGTAGAAGGCCACCGGATCGTCGGGCAGCCGGATGCCGCTGAGCCCCAGCAGGGCGGCGGCCGAGCTGACGTGAAAACCCTGCTCGCGCAGCTCGAGCAGCGTGCGCACGGCCTGCGGCGTGGCGCCGGGCAGCGCCGCCAGCACCTCGGGCGGCGCGGTGTTCGGGTTCAGCCAGCCGTCGCGCACGGCGGTGAAATGGTCGCTCGCGCGCTCCCACAGCGCCGGGTGCTCGCGCCAGCCCAGCACCAGGCTCAGCTCGAAGGGCGAGATCGGCCAGTCGTCGCGCGGCGGCGGCAGGCCGGCCGCGGCATAGTCCTCGGCCTCGGCGCCGTTGAGGCGGTGCAGGTGGTCCAGGTCGCTGTAGTCGGCCAGCTTGTCGAGCAGCGGCGCGGCGTCGCGCGCGGGCACGCCCTGCGCCACCAGGAAGCGCGTCATCACGCCCGGGTCGTAGGCCACGATGCTGATCAGGCCGCGCAGGTCCTGCACGCTCGCGCGCACGCCCGAAGGCAGCCGGTAAGCGCGGCCGTCGACGCGCAGCAGCGGCGTGCCGGCAAAGCCCAGCGGCGTCAGCGGCCGCGTGGCCATCAGCATCAGCAGCTCGTCGCGCGCGCCCGCCAGATCGGCCTGGGCCTGGGCCCAGCGGCCCCATTGCAGCGAGGCCTCGCGGAACTTCGACACCCGATCGTCCAGCCGCGCCGCGATCAGCGCCAGCAGCACCATGGCCACCATCACCGTGACCAGCACATAGCCGCGCGCCGGGCGCGGCTGCGTGCGCCGCTGGGTGCGCCGCTTGTTGCGCCGCTTGTTGTGCCGCTGCGTATGCCGCTTCATCTGCCGCTGCGTATGCCGCTGCGTGTGCCGCATCAGCGGCCCCCCGGGCTGTCGCTCAGCAGATCCTGCTGGCGCAGCATCTGGCCCTGGGTCGTCATCACCGCCACCAGCACCGCTCCCGCCGGCGGCCCGAGCACGCGCACCGCCGCCGGCAGCGGCTCGGGGCGTGCCGCGTCGGGCGCAGGCCAGGCGTCGTGCCAGCGGCCTGCGGCGTCGAGGTAGTCGAAGCGGCCTTCCGCGCCGGCCCAGCGCCACAGCTCCAGCGGCGCGTCAGTGCCCGGGCGCCGCACGATCAGGCGCTGCCCGCCGCCGCTGCGCTCGATCTCCAGCCGCATCAGCTCCGGGCCCAGCGAGCCCGGCCAGGGCGGCATCGTCGTGTAGCTGCTGATCTGCATGGCGCTGCCGCTGAAGCGCAGCGGGTCGCCCTGCGGGCCGGTCATCACGCCGCTCAGCGCCTGCTCGACCCAGGCGCGCCGCAGCTGCTCGTCATTGGACAGCGTGCGCGTGCGCGCGAGCTGCGCTTCGATGCGGGCCACCGTGGCCAGCGCCTGCCACAGCAGGCTGCTGACCAGCGCCACCAGCGCCAGCGTGACCAGCATTTCCACCAGCGTGAAGCCGCGCGCCTTCATCGCGTGGGCAGCAGCTCGGTCACCGGGTCGCGTTCGTGCCCCAGCCGCCGCAGCACGAAGTGCGTCTCGGCATCGGCGGCGGAGACCGTCACCTCCAGCTCGTACAGCCGCAGCCTGAACGGCGAGTAGCTGCCGCCGGGAAAGGGCGCGCCCGGCGTCAGCGGCGTGACGGCGCGCGCCTGCCAGCGCAGCCGCGTGCCCGGTTCGGGCTCGGCCTCGCCGCTGGGCTCGGCCAGCGGGTTGCGCGTCTGCAGCCAGGCCGTGGCCAGCTGGATCTGGTGCTGCGCGTGCTCGCGCTGGCGCAGGCGCGATGCGGCGGCCAGGTTGGTGTCGATCCACGCGAACAGCGTGCTGCCGACCAGCGCGAACAGCACCAGCGCCACGATGGCTTCGAGCATGCCGAAGCCGGCTTGCGCGCGCGCCGGCCTCATGGCACCGCTGCGGGGCTGAAGGGTCCGTCGGCCGGCCGCGCGCCGCGCACCGTGCCTGCCGGCGGCTCGACCAGCCAGTCGGCCAGCAGCGTGGGGCCGGCAATGATGCGCAGCCGGCCGCCGGCCGTCATGCCGTTGGCTTCGAAGACCAGCGGCGCCGTCAGCTCGAGCCGCCAGCCGCCCGGCAGCGGCAGCGGCTCTTCGGCATCGATGCGGATGCGCCGGGCAGCGGAGAAGGCGCGCAGCGGCAGCGCTTCGAGTTCGGCGCGGGCGCCGTCGACGCCGGCGCGCACGCGCGCGCTTTGCACCCACTGCCACATGCGCGGCGCCACCAGGCCGCTGAGCAGCGCCACCAGCGCCAGCACCAGCAGCAGTTCGAGCAGCGTGAAGCCGCCCGCGGCGCGGGCCTCAGCGCGGCGGCAGGAACCCGATGTCGGCCGCATCGCCGCTGCCGCCCGCGCGCCCGTCGGCGCCGAACGAATAAAGCGCGAAGGGCTGGCTGTCGGCGCCCGGTACCGCGTACTGGTAGGCATGGCCCCAGGGGTCCACCGGCAGCTTGCCGTCCAGATAGGGGCCGCGCCACAACGCCGCCTCGCGGGCATCGGCCGGGGGCGAGGACAGCAGCGCCAACCCCTCCTCGGCGCTGGGAATGCGGCCGATGTCCAGCTGCATGGTCATCACCGCCGAGCGCAGCATCTTCACCTGCGCGTCGGTGGCCTGCACCTTCGACGCGTCCAGCCGCGAAAAGAGCCTTGGCGCCACCAGCCCGGCGAGCAGGCCGATGATGACCAGCACCACCAGCATTTCCAGCAGCGTGAAGCCGGCCTTGGCGCGCGAAGGCGCGCGAAGGCGCGGGGCTGAGAAGAGCATGGTCATGAACTCTGCGCGCAAACGAAAAAGAGGGCGGGAAACCCGCCCTCTTCATTATGTCAGCCCTGAAGCTGCTTACTGATTGCCGATCATGCCGTCGAACGAAGCCTGGCCGGTGGTGGTGTTCTGGCGCACGATCGAGCCGATCACGTTGCCGCGCGTGGTTTCGAAGATGATCTCGACACCGCGCAACAGGCCGGTCGCCGGGCAGCCCAGGCCGGCGCTCAGGCCGAAGCGCTGCGCCGTGTTCGCCGGCAGAGACCCCGGCGTGCCGGCCACCGAGCCGTTGTTCAGCACGCAGTTCACCGTGAACGGCACCGCCACGTTGGAGGTGTTGGTCAGGTGCGCCGCCGACGCAATGCCGGCCGCGGTGGTCGTCTCGGCGAACGCCGCCTTCAGGATCAGCCCGTTGCGGTCAAAAGTGCCGGCCGCCACCGACGGGATAACCGGCGCCGCCAGGGGCGGGACAGCCACCGCGGTGACGCCAGCCGTGAACGACTGGGCGGCAATCCGCGTGGTGTTGGTGTTTGCCACACCGAAGCACAACGAGGTATTGGTCAAGCCGCCGGTGAGCTGAGCCCCGGTCAGCACGAAGCTGACGCCGGTCGCCGTGCGCGACGTACCGGCGGTGCCCACTGCGGCGCAGGTGTTGACGCCGCCCAAGAACAGACCCGCCGCGTCGGCTGCCGTCAGGTCATCGCCCGTCAGCGTGATGGCCGAGCCAGTACCCAGAAACTGGCCCAGCGTAGCGGTAGCGCCGTTGGGGTCCAGCGCGCCATTCGTGCCCAGGCTGACCGTGCCGATCTCTACCGGCGAGGCGGCCGTGAACTGGGTATAGATCGGCGACGCATTGACGTCCGCGGTGTTCGTCTTCTGCGTTGCCGTCAGCACCGCACCGCTGCCGATCTCGATGATCTTGCCCTGGGTTTGCGCCAGATGTCCGGTGCCGGCAATGGCGTTGCCGGCATTGTCGTACAGGCGGTAGGAGACGTCGATCTGCCCCAAGGTGTCAGGGACCAAGCCGTTGGCCAGGTCCAGGGTCACGGGGGCATTCTGGGCGATGCCGGCGCCGGCCCCAGTGATCTGGAAGATGACATTCGTGCCACCGGCGCCGCCGCCTTGGGACACGATGACGTTGGATGCATTGGCGATCACGAGGTCTGCGGCCACGATGCCACCCGCGCCGATCTTCGCGTTCGTGAAGTCGTAACGGATGAAGCGCGTCTGACCCGCACTGACACCGAAGCCGAGGGCGGTGGTCACCACCGTGTTCTTGAGTGGCGTCGTGCCAGCCGTGACGAGTTCACTGGCGAACCTGTCGAAGGTCGGGGGCGTGGCGGTGAGGTCCGCAGCTGCGAGTACCGAACCCGAAAAGGACGCTGCGGCAGCGGCCGCGATGCTGGCTAGTACGAACTTCTTCATTAAAGACACCTTGATGGTTGGTGGATCTATAAAACGCCCCGAGTAACTCTCGCAGCGGCACGGGCAACAAACGCGAGGCATGCTACACAAGCTCAGTTACACGGGCAAGCTGAACTGGGATGGCTTTCCCCGGAGTGCGTAGCGCCGGAACAACATTTTTCGCGCAGATTCCCTAGTTGTGAGCAGGATGCCCGGCCGGGATCGTATTCGATGTTCGCGGACCCCCCTTCAATCGGCGCGATGACGGCGCGGGTGCCCACGCAGACCATCGATGCCGCGCCTGGCGGCGCAGTGCCTCGTTCGGCGTCACTGGCCTCCTGCTGCTTTCTCGCCGGCAAGCGCGTCGCGGTGGTCCATGCGTTCACCAAGAAGACGCAGCAGACCCCGGACAAGGAGTCGAAGATTGCGCGTAAGCGCGTCAAGGAGCTGCAGGATGCGTGATCTGAAGTACACACCCGTCAAGCATGACCACGAGCCCTTCTTGGCCAAGGCAAGGGCCAGCAGAGGATTCGATGCGGCCTACGACGCACTCGAACTGGAGTACAGCGTCGTCGATCAGCTTCTGAAGGCGCGTACTCGTGCGGGTCTCACCCAAGATGTGGTCGCCGAACCATTCATGATCCGGCCGGCTCGCCCCCGAGCATGAAAGCTCTGGCGGCGCGCGAAGATACGCGGTGGCACGCGGGGCGAAGGTCGCAATACGAATGACGGCCCGACCCCGACGCCTAACCGGACCGCAACCTGAGCTGGCTCGCACCCCCGACTGTCGCGCAGCGCTGTG